>MDTG01177017.1_pt1 | contig 20781 bp, 16 predicted proteins | sample 811421 | NCBI WGS metagenome assembly MDTG01 (sample SAMN05326645, study PRJNA326480) | marine metagenome | isolation source: seawater | place: Pacific Ocean: South East | collected 2011
GATCCATGCTACGGTGCATGTGATTTGGTACATGATAAGATGAAAATGATGGGAGTGGAATTAGTCGCTCATATGGGCCACTCACAAATGAATATCGATTCGGGAATGCCAACACAGTTCATCGATGTCACCTATGATGGAGACCCTGCAATTGATTCAGTATTACCATTTTTAGCACAGCATAGAGCTATTGCTCAAGCAAGATTATCCGAAGTAGATATTTCTGATTTGAGCGAGGAAGAAGCACAGGAAAGATTCCTAGATGCTGTTGGAAGAATTTCTCCACTAAAAGGTGTAAAATTAGGATTAGTCGCTTCTATTCAACACTTGCATCTGGTTTTCGATTACAAAAAGAGATTCGAAGATGCTGGTTATCAAGTCGAAGTTCCTGTTGGTGGCGCGAGACTAACATTTCCTGGGCAAGTACTGGGCTGCAATTATTCAGGAGATGATGATGAAATTGGACATTACTTATTCCTTGGCAGTGGAGATTTCCACCCAATTGGCCTAGCACTTCACACCGGTAAGCCATTAGCAATGCTTGATCCTTATACAGGTGGCGCTAGTGAAATGGGTGCTGAACGTATAGAAAGAATTCTCAGACAACGCTTTGGATTGATTATGGCAATTCAAGAATCTCAAAACTTCGCAATTTTAATCGGAGAAAAACCAGGTCAAATGCGTCGTAGTCTAGCATTAAAGTTGAAAAGGATTCTTGCAAGACATGGAAAGAAAGGTTATCTTTTGGCGCTAGAGCATGTTGGCCCAGAACTAATTGATTTCTATCCGGTAGACGCATTTGTGAATACCGCATGTCCTAGAATTGCGATAGATGATTCAGTGAAATATGCAAAGCCATTGGTCACTCCTTTCGAACTTGAAGTTGCACTCGGAGAAAAGAAGTGGGAAACCGGATATCAGTTCGATGAGATACCCTGAAGGCTCTTTCAGGTTGAAAGTTCAATAACCATAGACGATAACCCTTGGGAGTCATGAGTTCCTATTTGGACCGTATTGGGGCTGGCCTCATACTCAGTAAACCGGAGGTTTTTGGGTTTGATTATGTGCCAGAAATATTAGTTGGCAGAGATGACATACAGGAGCATTTGGCATCATTATTCAGTACAATAGGACATTCTGAAGGAACTGGTAGAGCAATTGTTACCGGTCCTGTTGGATCTGGAAAAACCGCTTTGGTAAAGCGTTTCTGTGAAGATGTCATCAAACATGTAGCTGACAAAAGAAATGTCAAGTATGTGCACGTGAATTGTCGAAACGCATCAACATCATCTCGAGTAATGCAGAAGATTGTCCAAGAATTAGACCCAGGCCACCCCGATAGAGGACTTGGTGTAGGTGAATTACTAACCAGCCTTAGAAGGATGCTTCAAGGCGAGAATAGCCACCTAATCGTAGTCCTTGATGAAGTTGACCACCTTCTTAGACAATCTGGAGACGACATAATTTACAAATTGATGAGGATAGATGAAGATGGAAATAGAACTGGCACTCTTTCAGCGATATTGATTAGTCAAGAACAAATCTTAGACTTACTAGAAAATGCAGTAATATCTAGATTAGGCAGATCGAACCATATACGAATCCCCCCTTACGACGAAAGTGGGTTATTGAAAATCGCTATGCAGAGAAGAGATTTAGGATTAGTAACTGGAACTTGCCCTGAAGAGATTTTGAATCTAATTGCACAGGCCTCTGCACCATCAGGAGATGCTCGTCAAGCAATAGAATTGCTAGAAGGTGCTGCAAAGCGTGCAGAATCATCTGGACGATCGATGATAGAACCTAAAGACGTGCAGAAGACTGTGGTGACTTTACCAAATAATGTTGATTCTATGAATATCGAAGAGATACCCCCTCACGCAATGCTAATTCTATTGGGGATTTGTAGAAGATTACGCAAAAAAGAAAATGTTAGTAGCGGAGAAGCTGAAAAATTGTACCATGTTGTTTGTGAAGAATATGAACAAGACCCGAAGGGTCACACTACATTTTGGAAACACCTCAAACGTCTGGCGCAAGAAGATATCATCATATCTAAGACTGCTAAATCAGATGTTGGTAGAGGTAGAACGCAACATATCTCAATGCCGCATATGCTTCCCAGTGATGTGGCTAGGCGCTTAGAGACACTGATTCCGACAAGACTACGACGTTAAAACATTAAATTTCTACGCACAAAGGGCCTAAATACCCGTCCCATGTCGGCAGGCTGCTCAAGAGTTGATATAATGGCAGACACTACATTCGTCGCAGTAGTCAATGACACCGATTCCGCTAACAACGGTTCCTCATACAATATGACAGTGAGTGGAAATAATCTCTCACAATTCCTAGGTAAGAAAATAGGAGATGTTGTAGATGGAATATTCGTAGGAGAAGGCGAACAAACTCTTGCAGGATACAAACTTGAAATCACAGGAGGATCTGATAAAACTGGAACTCCAATGCGCTCTGACCTCACTGGAGGTAACCGCCAATCAATCTTGGTAACTGCATCAACCGGTTTCAAGGGACACAGTCTTGTACACAAGGCGAAGGGTGGCGAAAAGAAGCGTTTCCGATACAAGCCAGACGGAATGCGCAAGCGACGTTACTTCCGTGGTAACACAATCACTCAGGACACACGTCAAATTAACCTCAAAGTCGTTGAGGCTGCTAACAAGAGCCTCGCAGACATCCTCGGATCAAGTTCAGAGGAGAGCAGTGAGTGAAGCCGCGAGGCTGATCTCTGAGGTACTGGGGTGTTTGGAAGCATGGCACGCAAGCTTCCTGCACAACCTGAAGTCAATATCGGTCTAGTAGGACATGTTGATCATGGAAAGACAACATTGACACAAGCTCTATCTGGGATTTGGACAGACACACACTCTGAAGAGAGGAAGCGTGGAATTTCTATTAAACTAGGATATGCAGATACTGCATTTTACAAGACTAGCGATGGCCAATACTACGCCACAGGACGAAAACCCGGAGGCGGTAATGATGATATCACTGAATTACAGAGAGTTATTTCTTTCGTCGATGCACCTGGTCACGAGACACTAATGGCGATTATGATAACAGGTGCAAGCATCATGGATGGAGCAATGCTAATGGTAGCTGCAAATGAGAAATGCCCGCAACCTCAAACTCGAGAACACCTGATGGCACTGGAGATTGCAGGAATAAATAATATTGTAATCGTACAGAACAAAATCGATCTCGTTAGCCGTGAAAGGGCTGTTGAATCGCATAATGAAATTCAAGAGTTTTTGAAAGGAACTATTGCTGAAAACTCACCTATCATTCCAGTTTCAGCACATCATGATGTCAATCTAGATATTCTAATACAGGCAATTGAAGCTACAATTCCTACACCAGATAGATCTGCAGACAAGAGAGCAATAATGCATGTAGCACGTTCTTTTGATATCAATCGACCAGGAACAAGGCCTACTAAGTTGCGTGGAGGCGTCATTGGGGGCAGTATTGTTGAAGGTGAATTCAATATCGACGATGAGATAGTTATTGGACCAGGAAGAAAAATTCAGAAAGGTAACAAAGTACACTACGAGCCAATTCGCTCTAAGGTCTCCAGCATGCAAGGAGGCGGCTTAAACCTTGAAAACATGCATGCTGGTGGATTATGTGGCATGGCTACACCACTAGATCCAGCAATTACAACTTCAGACAATCTTTCAGGACAGGTCGTAGCCAAAATAGGAGACTTACCTGAAGTTAGAGAAAAGGTAACTATATCTGTAAATCTAATGAAACATATGGTTGCAGGTGAAGGAGAAGATGCTTCTTCGATAATGCCATTAAGATCTAATGAGATGTTGATGGTGAATGTTGCAACCGCTACGAGTGTAGGAGTGGTTTCTAACCCAGGTAAAGGTAAAGCAACTCTAAATCTGCGACTTCCAATCTGTGCAGATAGTGGTCAAAGAATTTCTCTTTCAAGGCGAGTAGGCTCTCGCTGGCGACTAATTGGTCATGGCACTATCGAGTGATTCCCATGCAAAAAGTCCTGGTTGATGCCTGTGGCTGGGTCGCTGTAATCGAAGCAGGAATAAATATCGATCAAGGATTGTTAGAATGCGCTGGGACGAAACAATTGGCTATTGTTCCAAATGTAATATCGGAGTTAGAATCATTAAACGAACGAAAGTTAATGATTTCAATGTTAAAAACAAAGGCAGAAATGATTATTCCAAATGAAGATATTGGAAATCATACAGACGACCAACTGCTAGCCGTTTCAATACAAAATAATTGGCCGATTTTGACAGTAGATACCGAACTTAAAAAGCGATTATCTGAATCAAATGTTGCATGGATAGAAGTAAGTGGAAGATCCCATCTTAGACGCGTAGGATGAAGAATGTCGGTGATTATTTCATATACCAAAGTAATCGGATAGGGACCATGAAAATCAATCAAGGTCTTCCTGGCATGTTAAGCAAAGATGGTTCATTGGTTGATTCTGATGAGATGATTCAGCTCCTAGTATCACTTGGAGTAGAAAGCAATACAGCAAAAACGTTGATTTGTCTCCAAATCCATGGCCCTTCAACCTCTGTAGAATTACAAAAACGCTGTAATCTTAGACAACCAGATGTAAGTATTTCAATAAGTCAACTCGATAGATTTGGCATAATTGAAAAAGTATCTACAAATAGTCGAGGAAGAGGCAGGCCATCGCATATCTACAAATTATCAGTACCACTAAAACAAGCATTGGTTCCATTTAGGAATAACGCTATAGAACGTATGTCTGAATTGCAAATTCAGCTTGATCGTCTATCAGAAATATCAGATGTAGCAAACTAATCATGGAAGAGTAAAAAGAACATCATCGCCATGTCCATCCAACAACCTTAGTTTAACACCTGCATCGATCCATGCATGAGCATAATTTATCGCTCCAAATGCTCGTACATAATCGCCACTATCCATGAAATGTTGAGCATCACTAGCGTAATCGTCAGCCATTCGAAGCATAATTTGAAGCTGCTTAGACTCATTTGTACCATCTTCAGGGATTGGTGTTGCCTTTTCCCTAGCTTTTTTTGTTAGACCGATATAATGAGTCAACTTCTCTTCAGTCACTGTATCGCTAATTGTCACATTATTCACCCCTTTGTCTAGAAAGAAGACGGTTTACATCAGAGGTTCTTCCTAACGATTCATACAATTCGATTGCCAATGAAACTCTTCCCTCGTCTTCAGCCTGACATGCGCGCTTGAATATCTGACGACGCTCTTCCCAATCGCTAGCCACCTTCGCCTCAGCGACCATTTTTTGTAATTCAACTCTCCTAAGCTGTGATAATTCTGGTGATTGCCATATTCTAACTAAGCCATCTCGCTTAATTGTAGCCATAGTATCTGCAGCCAAGCCTATCAAGAAATCTCCAAGATTAGAATTAACTGACTCGATGTGCTTGTCTTGAGTCATTGGATTCAAACTACCATCAATAGATAGAACCCACCAACCATCACCAGACCTATGCGATGATAAAGGTTCCAATGAGCGCGTATCTATTGTTTCCAAATTATCCCAACCATAAGGGTGAGGGGAACCTTCCCATAACATACCATCAGCAGATTGCATCAAAACTCTTCCTTGTGACATCCGACTTACCCAGGACCACACTCTATCTTCCAAAAGCCTCTGTGAGTCTTCATTAGCTAATCTAGCACATCTTAATTTGCCATCTTCATCCTGCCACATTAGATGTTCTCGATCAAACCAGCCTACTAAACGGCGAATACCTTCGACCGAAAGACGTTTCAAGCCCCTTCCTTCTTGATTGAAAACATGTAACTGCCCCTTTCTGCAAGAAAGTACCCAGCCTCCGCCTGGCCGTGATAAAATATCACTAAATCCGCCGTCTGTCGATCTACCTTCTCCAATCTGTGAACCATCACTCACTCTAAGAAGATGGAAACCATGCCCATACAGAACTCCAATTTTACCCGAAGCATGAGCAGCGGAATGTACCCTGAATGGTAATTTTCGCTTCCATCTTTGATTGGTATCTTCATCTAGTAGAATCAATTCTAACCCAGTTGAGATTAACAAATCCCCCCCTACATTACATGCAGTTGAAATCAGACTTGGCGCTTGCCAAGATCTAGAAACAGACCAAGTCATACACTCGCCTCCATCATTCCCCAAGCCACTAATTGGGCTCTGGCATCATTAGTCAATTTGAACATTCGAGTTCTACCTTTCTGTTGCACCGAAAGTATCCCCCCTCTATAGAGTCGATTGCACATCTGTGACATCCTTGGCCTTCTAATGTTCAATTTATCCTGAAGACGAGCATCAGAGGGTGAGAATTCTCTTTCAGAAGCAACCTCTACAAGAACCGATTCACCACGAGAAAGGCTACGTAATGTTTGCATATCTAGTGGATTACTTTCTTTTTGCCCAATAACTGGACGTCTTATCGCAGCTAGTAAATCAGCAACTCCAACCCCAGGTGGGGCCTGCAATGCATCCAAAAGTTGACCAAATAGCCCTTCTATCTCATCTTTGTTGCTAACATTTGGCATTACACTGGGATAATCGGGTTCATCTTCATCGAAATGTGACACCTCATCTTCTATCGATATTGATTCTTCATCCATTAGCAGTGCCTCAGGCTGATCTGAGACCCAAAGACTGTTGGCATCTACTCCAGGAGGTTCTTGGTCGATTATAGGGGCATTTTTCTTATCGAATGGTGGTGATTCTAATTTATTCCTCCGATTCCTGGCAGCTAAGCCGCCGAAAGCGCCCATTGCAGACAATGAAGGAGGGGGTGTTTGAGAGATAACAGGTTCTTTTTCCAATTCATCTAAATTTAAATCGAAAATAGGTTCAAATCTCTCTTCGACTTCATTTTCTTCTTCAAAAGAAACAGTGATATTTGGCGATTCTATTTCTTTTACAGGCTCGTCATACTTTATTTCCCTAGGATTTGATCGCTCTTCATCGACCATGTCTCGCATTAATCTCATTACTTTGGAAGGCATACCGTTTGTTTTCTCAATTATATGATTCAATGCTTCTTCTGGCATATTCCAATTTAGTTTAGAAGCACTAGCGATACGTATTTCACACAACTCCTTGACTTGAACTGAGTTCATTGGCATGATAACTTCGGAATGGTCGAAATGGTTGGCAAGTGAAGCTGGCAATTGTGCCCTCTGATCTGTTGTCAACGACACAATTACCAATGCGTTCAGCCGATGAAGAGGATTTACTAATGTTGAAAGTATATCTGACAATTTCTTGCCATCGGCGTTAGAAAAATCGAGTGATATGAGGGGTAAAGGTCCGGTAGTTCCTTCAGTAGTAGATACTAGTCTTGATACCAACTCTTGTGTGCTAGAAGGGACATCGAATCCCACTAATGAGACATATATCTCGTGCAAAATTTGGGAAACATGCTCGGAACTAGGAAACATATCCAAATGAACACTCTTCTCTGTTTCTTCTGATACACAGCGCATCAATGAAGTTCGACCAGATCCTGTTTCTCCCACCAATAATACCATTCTGGCATTCCTGGTTTTCAAAAATCGAGACCATCTAGCGCTCACATCTTCACGCCCAATCAACAATTTGGATTGGCCTCTTTCCAATGGCCTAGCATGGAATGGATTCGACCTTAATGCAGGAATCCCAAGAACTGGCGTATTTTCACTCATAGTAGCAGTGAGATTTAGGGAGTATATGATGTTTCACCAATTTGTGTGCTTAGAGAGCAGCGTTAATACGCGTTGAATCGCCTACCAGGTCATTCAAAACACCGATATTAACGCAATGTTAACACATAGTTAACGCGTTAGTTAAACCGTTAATCAGCGGTTTCTTCATCAAGGAGACACCACCCCCTTCAACCGGAGGCAATGCAATATGCCAGTTGAACAAAGTCGTCTTTCAGGCTTCTTCAAACTCTCTGTCGAAGAAAGGAGGCAGAAAATTGCAGAGTTAGCTAATTTATCGGCCGATGAAGTTAATGCCTTGCAAATGCATGGAGAATTAAGTGAAATTGCTGCTGACCGTATGATTGAAAATGTGATTGGAACAATGTCCCTACCCGTAGGTGTAGCTACAAACTTTATTATCGACGGATCACATTACTTAATCCCATTCTGCCTAGAAGAATCAAGTGTGGTTGCAGCTGCAAGTAACATGGCTAAAAGATGTCTAAACAAGGGAGGATTCAGGACATCTAGCGACAAACCGATTATGATTGCTCAAATTCAAGTGATGGATTTGGAGGACATAGAGGTTGCAAGTGAAGCCATACTTACTGCTAAATTCGAATTGATGGCCATGTGTAATTCATTACCTTCAACCATGATTAAACTCGGAGGAGGGTGCAAGGACATCCAAGTTCGTAATATTGACTCTATTTCAGGGAGAATGCTTGTGATTCACCTTCTTGTTGATACCAGAGATGCTATGGGCGCTAATGCCGTCAATACCATGGCCGAATTGATTAGCGGTAAAGTAGAAGAGATAACAGGAGGAAGAGTCCATCTTCGAATTTTATCAAACCTGGCATCACAAAGACTGGCAAGGGTTGAGGCCACATTTACACCAGAAGAACTTTCTAACGATGGTTCGAGAGAAGAGGGTGCTAAGATTATTTCAGGAATATTGGAAGCACACAACTTCGCAATGGCAGATCCTTACAGGGCAGCAACTCACAATAAAGGCGTAATGAATGCCATAAGTGCTGTCGCTCTAGCTTGTGGGCAAGACTGGAGGGCCATTGAAGCAGGATGCCATTCATGGGCCGCAGTTGAAAGTGGAAGATACACATCAATGACCCGGTGGCATAGAGATTCAGAAGGCAACCTAGTTGGAAAATTAGAGACGCCAATGGCAGTAGGAATTGTTGGAGGAGCATCTAAGGTCCATCCTGCAGCTAGAGCAAACCTTGCGATACTAGGGGCAGAATCAGCACAAGAATTAGCTGGAATAATCGCTGCAGCAGGACTAGCACAGAATCTTGGAGCAATGCGAGCATTGGCTACCAGTGGAATACAAGCAGGTCATATGAAACTCCACGCCAGGAATATGGCTGTAAGCGCAGGTGCTATTGGAGAGGAAATTGACACTGTTGCAAATTTGGTTAATTCACAAAAAGGACCGGTAACTCAACAACTGGTCAAACAAACTCTTGATGAGTTAAGAAAACAATAATCACTCATCTTCTCCGAGATCAAGTGTTGTTTGCATACCACCATCTTCTCCAGTTTCATCTCTTAATGCCAACTTACTCTCCATACCTTCTAGCATACCTGAAGACAATACCATTTCCCTAAACCATGCCTTCACTTTTTTACGATCAGTGTGTGGACAGCCGAACATTTCTGAAAAACGACGAGTCGTTGTTAGGCGACGAGTATTTCCGTCCCTCCTACGGCCAATCAATCCGGCTTGAGCTAATTCCCTGATATGGTCGTAAGCCCTTTGTCCAAGCAATTCAACTAGCCTAGATTGAGGCATTGGTTGATGGTAAGCGATTAATGCCGCTGCCTTCAATAATTTTGGAGGAAGTTCAGATTTTGTTTCCTTAGGAAGGTGATTAGCAATCATGGGCTTTACTTCCATAGCCCATTTACCGCCAATCTCTACAACCTGTAGTCCACCGTTACGTCTTCTTTTGATAGTAGATTGGAGAGTGCTAATAGATTCAGATATCTCTTCTTCCTCATACCCTAATTTCTCTGACAAATCTGTCACACTGATCGAACGTCCAGCACTGAATAAAGTTGCTTCAAGTAAAGTTTCCAATGGTATCTCAGACATGTAAATTACTCCTTACTCAACTAACCAATCATCAGTATTTTCAGAATTGGCTTCTTGTTCTAGTTTTGCTCTTCGCTCTTCTTCAAGTGCTTCCTTTGCCCTTTCTGCCAACCTGGCAGCATGCCGCATAGATTCAGTTTCATCTTCTTTAATCGAATCCGAATCATCCTCCATGAGCCGGTCAGCAAGTAATGTGGCATCATCGAATGATTCAGCGTCTGGCCACCGGTCTTCCAACATAATTGGATCATCTGGCCCTTCTTGACTTATCCAAGCATAACCGCGATGAGTGAGGAATAATCCTGCCACGAAAGATGTGATTTTTGATTCCATACTGTAACCTTCTGGTATTTCACCAAATGATTCAAGAAGAATTTTTTCTAATTCCGTAGTTACCTCAGAAACTGGAACTTTAATCTGTTTTCTTGCATCGCACACTATCCTCATAGCATCCCAACATCTTCTGATATCGCCTTCCATGTCCTCTTTATGCATTCTCGAGCCGACATTATCCAACATGCTCTTCAATTCTTCAGCATGGCTACGGCGATATTCTTCCTTTGCTTTCAAAATCTCAGCTTCATCGCAAGCATCTTTCAATGCAGAAAGTAATTCGCCGAGAGTAGATGGCCTTCCTTCATCTCTCCTAACTCTCTCACCAAAGAAGGAAGGCAATACTGCGTCTGCATTTCCATCGAGAACTGTAGATGTAAAGATAAATTCTTCATCATCGTATTCGGCTTCCCAACCAAAATCTATGAAATCATCATCTTCTTCGAAATCTAAAGCGATGACTCTGTCAAACAATGTTGATGCTTGCTGAGTCAAAACTTCCCAAGACATTCTAATCAAACGACCACAAGCAGGCAAATCAAGTCCAGAGGCTTCTTTTCTCACCCTTTGAGTAAACAATTTCAAGAATGCTGACAAATCAATATTCCATGGATCCATGCCTTCTTCCCTAACTAAAGATAGAACCAGAGCAACTGATCTATCGAATGGGTCCGACAATACTTGGTGTTCCGCATTGTCTTCTTGAGCAATGCGCATTATTCGGTCAGCATAGCGTTCAGCCTCACTAAGTTCCTCATCTTGACTCATTAGTTGGTCAAGAATATCTTGTCTGAGGAACCAGTCGTCTAATACGGCTTGTTGCATATTCAGACCTCCTTTTCGACCTCTGATTCTTCTTCACTATCTTCTGCCAAAAGTTCTGAGACTATCTTTTGCCTTTCTTCAATTTCCTCGGTTAGTTCTTCAGCCCTTTCAGCAAGAGCCTCAAATCCACTTTCTGCTGGCTCTTCTTCTTCAGACATATGATTCAACAATCCGCCTAGACTTTTAGGAGCAGGTAATGCTTCAGGAACTTCAGGCATTTCATCTGCAATTACCCTTGCTTCTTCTATTCGAGAATGATTCTTATCAGAGGCGTTTGCAGCCTCTTTTTCAGCCTCAGCACCTAATTCTATAGCACGTTCACGGTTGAAGTCTACAATTCTTCTAGAGCAACCGTCTCCGCCATGAGTAATTCCAATGTGATGATCTGCTAATTCAAGGGAAACCTTTCTCAAAGTAACCATTATGAATTGTGCGGCTTCACTTCTATTCCTACATTCTGTCGCAATAAGCTTAGAATTCGGCACATCCAGATTTTGATCTACTTCGTCAAAGTAGTAGAATGGGCTAGGGTCGTGGTCTTGAATTGCAAAAATCAGAGACAGAGATGCCATCGATTTCTCTCCACCAGATAATCCTTGTAACCTAGATTTATTCGACTTACCACGAGGCTGTGCCCACATGTCTAATCCGCCTTTGAATGGCTCATCAGGATTCTCAAGGAATAGTTCTCCTCTTCCACCATTAGACAATCGATTGTAAACGATCTTGAAGTTCTTGTTTACTTCCTTCAAAGTTGCAAGTAGTCGAGTCTTTCTTTGAGATTCGAGTTTATCTGTGATATCAATTAGTTTCTTTCTTCTTTGCTGTAGAGTCTTGAAATCATCTTTCATTTCGTCCAAACGCTTCTTACAAGAGTCATACTGCTCTATTGCCAGCATATTGAAATCTCCGAATCGATCTAATTTCCTTCTTAGATCATTAACAATCTTTTGTGCATCCCCAACATTTGGCAATACCGTTTCATCATCGGCAACTGGAATTGATTCATCTGCCATCTCAACCAATAAATCAGCAAGGTTCTGCTCTCTGACCGCTAGACTTCTAGTGATATCTTCTGCCATAGATCGGCTATTGATTGCTGCGTTTGCTTTTTGATTAGCATTCGCTTTAATGTCAGCTCTTTCTTCAACAAGTTCTTTACGGTTATTTTCTAGTTCTTGGTGTTCCTCAAGTAATGAGGACCTTTCTTCCATTTTTGCATTCAAGATTACTGTTTCTTCATCGATTGCAGTAATCCATTCTTTGACCGACTTTTCCCTGCCAGCCATGCCAGCCTGAATTTCATCAGCTCTAGAAGTTAAAGAATCTAGTCGCTGGCTTAGTAATTCACTCATCTCTGTTCCACTATCTAGAGTCAACTGGGCCTTATTCGACGCCCCCTCCGCCTCCACACGTCGGGTTTGAGCATCCAGTAATCTTTGCCTGATACCATCTGGGCTGGAATTTGTCAATTCTTCCGCTGCATCATCCCTAGCCTTCTCAGCTTCGATAAGTTTGACCTTCGAACTTTCCAATAATGCCAACTTTCCAGAATGATCTGATTCGAGATTCTTTAATCTAGTTTCAAGTTGATTTGCTACACCTCGTACTTTAGTCAAAGTCTTCTCTGCAACATCTAATTCTGCTTTCAGAGTACTTGCCTTAATTGAGTGGTCATCTTCAGTTAAAGAGTTGATTTTGCCTCTGATTTCATTTTGACGAGTTCGAGCTTCACGCAATGCTTCTGCAACAGTTTGTGCCATTAGAGAAAGTCGTTCCACTTCATTAACCAACTTTTCAACCTCACTTGCACCGTGAATCTTGCCACCGAAACCTGCTTTCATTTTCTGCTTACTACCTCCAATCATAGCACCACCTGGCTCGGTTATCTCTCCGCCAAGAGTTACTAATCTAACACCGCCCATCAATCGACGTGCAGTGTTAATATTGTTAACAACTAATGTGTTGCGTAATGCATAGGCTACCGCAGTAGCAATTCTAGGATCATAATCTAGTAATTCATGAGCGAATCCGATAACTCCTTCTTTCCTGGCAACCATTGCTGCTTTACCGGATGAACGATTAGTTTGCATTTTATTTAGAGGTAAAAATGTTGCACGCCCGAGATTTCTACTCTTCAGTAAGGCCATTGCTTCTGCTGCAACTTGATCACTTTCTACTACTACAGAGTTCATTCCGCCGCCAACAGCTGTAGCAAGTGCATCGGAATGTGATGAATCCTTAGGTGCGCAAAGTTCGCTTATAGTACCGATTATTCCTTTCAGTTCACCTCTATCTCTGGCCGCCATCACAGCAGCCGCACCAGGAGCCATTCCATTGCTTCCAGACCTTTTATCAAGTTCAGTTCTTGCAGAAGAAAGTCTACGTTCTGCGTCTTGTAATCTTTTATCGACTGCAGATGATTCATCGATTAGGCGTTTTTCTGCAGACTGTGCGTTTCGTAATTCATTTGCGAGTGCTGTACGATCGTTCTCAGGATTTAATTCTCCCAAATCTTCTGCTTGTATCTTGATATCGTCACATGTCAAACGAGCATCTTCCACTTGTTCTTCAGCGGCAGATAATTGTTCGGCGATTAATTCTGCTTGGTTAGCCACTTTGTCGGCTTCTAGTTTAGCATTTTGAACCGCTTCCCTGCACTGCTCTAAATGATCGTTCGCCTTAGATAACGCCCGAGATAATGATGCTGAAGCAGCTCCTGAGTTTTCTAATGATTCACGTATTTCGGTCTCAACGGCTTCAGTCTCTTCGAATGCGATTTTACTTGCAGCCAATGCTTCTCTTGCTGATTTAAGATTGTCTTCATGTTCTTCGAGGTTGGTTTTGGCTTCAGAAATTTGGTCCTCTAAATCAAGTAGTACTTCACGTTCCTCTATATCTGAAATTTCTGCTTCTTCCAGATGATCATTTTTTAGAGCCAGAGACACTTGTAATTTACCAATTTGATCATTCAAACCACCTTTGTCTCCGCCCATTGCATCCGAAATTTGAGATTCTAGTTCCCCGATTCTATCATCTAGTTGTAACAATACTGTTTCTGCTGCTTTAACTCCTAATTCTAATTCAGCAGCTTCCGCCAAATACCTAGACCTCTCATCAGCATGATGTTTGATTTCTGCCTTAGCAGTCATATGCCTAGATTGCTGAAGTACAATATTTGCTTGATCGTAGCTCTCTTTGGTTTCTTTAGCCCTCTCAGCAACCGCTTTCTCTTTTTCTAAAGTCTTCAAGCGTGCTTTCTGCTCATCCTCAACCAAAGATATTCTTTCTATGAAATCTTCAACTTGGCCTTTCTGGCGTTCGGCTTTGCGGATTTCATCATCATAGGAAGTTACTCCAGCAACTGAATCTAAGACTTTTCTTCTCTCAACTGCAGTCATGCTAGAAAGGCGAGTTACATCGCCTTGTAACACGATGTTGTAGCCATCCGGTCTTGCATTCGCCTGCCCCAAAATTCGATGGAAGGACTTCTGATTACTTTCTTCCCCATTCAACAAATAGGTCGATACTGTGTTATTTGATTTAGTTAGACGGACTTCACGAGTCATCCTGACCTCGTCACTATCAATGGGTAATCTCCTTCTTCCATTGGATAATGCAGGGTTTGCAAAAACGAGGGTGACTTTTGCATTCCTTGCTGGGCGATTTGATTTACCTCCGTTGAAGATAAGGTCTTTCGAATTTTGAGCGCGGAGAACTTTAGCAGATCTAGCGCCTAATACGAATTGCACTGCATCTCCACAATTGGATTTACCCGAACCATTAGGCCCGGTTATTGCAGTAAATCCACGATCGAACGGAATTACTGCTTCACCCTTGAATGACTTGAAGTTCTCAACTTCTAATGACTTTAGATACATCCCTTTCCCTCTTGTTCAAGATAATGAAACCTTGACCTCAAAGGTCCAAGGAAACAAGGGGGGTATTGAAGGTTACTAGTCTCGCGCTCGCGAGGTACCGTTTATCACACACACTAAATTAAGCCGACGTCATGCATTTATGATACCATGCCAGTGTTTGAGCAACCGTGGCAACCTTCACCATTGCAAAGATGACAAGTTCGGCCTACGCTGCTATTGAAACTATCACGCATTCCGCCTTCAAACTCATCTTCATATTTTGAAAGGCCTTGATTACTCCATAAATCCCCAATAGTACGATATTTTGAGGCGCCGCTTGACCTACTAGACTTGGCTAGATTTCCAAGGCTACCACCTTGTTGATAAGCCAAATCTAATTGTTGAACAGTATATTCTCTTTTTTGCTTGCGAGGACGATTTTCACGATCGTAATCGATTCTATATTTGGGACCTCGAATCAAGAATATACCAATCGCGAACAGACCAATCTGAACTGCGACAGGTGGCGCAGGGAATGGAAGTAATGCTGCCAAATCTTCAGATGAAGCCCCTGGAATCTTGTCAAATCCATCTGCTAATGCAACCGCACAGAATACCACACCTGTCACAACAGCAATCTTTCTAATCCGTTTTGCCCAACGACCTTTGCGTGGCCACCTCATAAACGAAGTAAGGAACAAGACGCACCCCTCTAGTAACAATAGCAGGTCCGGAGCATCCCAAACTCCGGGAGTAGTAACACATTCATTCGCATCTCCTGCATCGATATCTTGCTGAATGTCATCAGAGTTGCAACCAGGATCTGCCATTCTTGAAAGAATTAGCTTTTGAGGAGGATCCAAGCCCATTAAGGCACCAAATTCTACATTCGCAACTGATACGGCTATCATCACGAGCCCGATGAGTGCTGCCAACTTCTTAACCAGACCCATATTTGAGCGGTGTATGAACGACCCCTTATTGATGTCGCTAAATTTCATGAGTCACATTTGAATGTGAAAGTCTTCACCGCTAAACCGAATCCAATGTCTAGAGTGATCATCATCGGCAGCGGAATTGCAGGTCTTTTCGCCGCACTGCGCCTAGAAAAGGCAGGTCATGAAGTGATAATTATCACCAAACAGAGGCCCGAAGATTCCTCAACTAATTGGGCTCAAGGCGGAATTGCAGGAATTCTAGATAAGACCGATGGCAAAGCAATGGAAGCACATATCGCAGATACATTATCTTGTGGCGACGGTCTTTGTGATGTTGAGATTGTTAGGTGCGTTGTTGAAGAAGCAGGAGACAGAATTAGAGACTTGCTTTCTATTGGAGTAAATTTTGAGAAAGACGGAGATGAATTCCACTTGGTAAAGGAAGGTGGGCATTCAGCCAGAAGAATATTACACGCAAAGGATGCCACTGGAGCTGAAATAGAAAGAGCACTCAACAATGCGGTTTCGGCAAGTGATAACATCACTTTGAGATCTCACACCTTAGGCGTGGATCTTATTCAAAGAGTTCACGGGCAACCTGAAAAAGGAATCAAAGGCATTTGGTGTCTGAAACTCGATTCAGGAGAAATGGAATCTTTAGCCGGGGATTCAGTATTGATTGCAACTGGAGGTTGCGGACAACTTTGGGAAAGAACAACCAACCCATCTGTGGCAAGTGGTGATGGATTAGCAATGGCTGTAAGAGCCGGTGCTGCCAGCAAAGATATGGCTTTTTTCCAATTCCATCCTACTGCATTGATGGCAGGAAATAGCAGACCATTTTTGATAACTGAAGCCCTTAGAGGAGAAGGCGGGGTATTGTTGGATGACGAGGGCCTTATATCCTATAGAAAGTCAGGCTCCGAACCTAAAAAATATTCATTCACCTTACAATCATCACCTGATGGAAGTCTTGCAACTAGAGATATTGTTGCTCGTTCATGTGACCAAAGGATGAAGATTACAGGGGCAGATAATGTCTGGTTGATAACCGATCATCTGTCAAAAGATAAATTGCATTCACAGTTCCCAAATATCGAATCAAGATTGAATCAATTTGAGTTGTCTTTGGCTAGAGACCCCCTACCTGTAGCTCCTGCTGCACACTATATGGTAGGAGGTCTATCCGTAGATATCAATGGAAGAGTACTGATGGCTAGTGGCGAAGTTATTCCTGGACTTTACGGAATTGGTGAAGTAGCATGTACTGGGATGCATGGAGCTAATCGACTTGCATCCAATAGCCTACTGGAAGCAATTGTTTTTGCTAATCGTGCTGCTGAGCACTTTAATTCACAAACACTCGACAATATCGAAAGCGTTCCTTCTTGGAGAGCTGAAGGTATGCTTGAGTTAGAAGAACATGCGCCATTGATTAGAGATTTAGAGACATTAAGGAAAACTATGACTGATGATGTAGGGATAGTTCGATCATTTGATCGACTTGAAAGAGCGAAGAGAATGCTTACACTTCTAACAAAAGAGGTTGACATGATATGGAATCGTAGTATTCCAACAAGAGAGTTAGTCGAACTGAGAAATTTGTTATTGGTTGCAACGCACATTACGGATGATGCCTTAACTCGAAATGAGAATAAAGGGCTACATTGGAATAAAGATCTCATCTGAGCGACTTTATTTGAGATAGTAACATGCTATTCAGAGGAGTAGGAATACCTAATTTTTCACCACGCACCACTACCTGACCGCAAAGCATGTCGATTTCGGTTTCCCTACCGGCTTTAACGTCTGCAAGCATAGAACAAATGTTCTCAGATGTAGATTCGAGTACTGAATGGAGGTTCTGGATCAATAACTGATCATCATCGATTGTTACTCCAAGCATTCGAGCAACAGATGCAGCTTCTAACATGGTAGATTCTGCTTGAGACAATAATGGCTCATATCGCAATTCCCCATTCTTCACCCCACATATTGCGGCCAAAGGGTTGATTGCAACATTCAGCAATAATTTATTCCAAAGTATAGATGAAACATCTTCGCTGTATGATGCATCTAAACAATCCAAAACATTTGCAAAAAATTCGCCTTTTGGACCGCCTACAAACAAACTACCCTTACCAACCCATTCGATACTACCTGGCTGGATTTTTTTCACGGCATTCGTTGTGACACCTACTGCCGCATTTTCATACACATGTTCTTTCAAAATTTCCAAATTTCCAAGACCATTTTGAAGAGACAAAACCGGGCCACTAGTAAGAAATGTTGCTGTTTCAACCAATCTATGAGTATCTTTAGATTTACTAGTAATTATAGCTAAATCACAAGATTGTCGTAAAGACGGATGTAATCCTGCACCATCGAGAGATACTGTCCATTGGTCTGGAGAAATTTTCGTCTCCCACAATCCAGATACTTCTAATCCTGAAAGGGCAAGAGTGGCACCATGTTCTCCACGTGCATGAACTAAGACATCATAACCTGCATCGACAAGTTTTGCAGCAACTAGGCAACCGATAGAACCGGCACCTAAGACACCGACTCGCACATTCACACCCCATGATTGACCAAATGGAGAATTACTTCTCCATCATCATTTAACTCAAACCAGGAGAACGAAACTCCTGATTCTGGAGCTATTGCTGTGACCGTAGTAGTTTGATTCGATTGTAAAATAATACTGTTTGATATAGTCCATTGGGAACCATTTCCAAATATCTCAAATTCAATATTCAAAGAGATATCTTCAGAACTTGGATTCTCAATAACAAATTGGTCATCTTCTATTTCAAAAGATCCTAACCAGTGTTGGCTTCTATCTCCGCCCTCTCCTAAAATTAAAGCAGGCCCTTCCAATACAGTATATCTTTCAGGAGAATACTCAGATTGACAATCAGTGATTACCCCTCCTGCAGGTGCTAAAAGTAGTATAGATTCATTCGAATCTTCATATTTATTCATCTGAACCGGATATATTGACATATTCCAAGTATTATCCTTTGGAGCAGAGGGAGTGCCCATTGAAGAACAATCACCATCATGATTCAATGCTAAAACCGATTGACTAAACATCAGTTCATTACTATCCATAACAACTCCAGTCTCAGGAATTGTAACGAAATTTTCTGATTGATAATCTGCCTTGTAAGACACATTACCAAGATAAAATAATTCATCGCTAAGCCAACTCATATCGTCACCAGACAAACCATTTAGGCAGATTTCAGAACTACCCTCTACAAATGAGATATTTCCTTCTGAATCCACATTATCCCAACTGGAGTAATCATTAATGGATGCTAATTTGATAGTATCAGATTCTTCAACCTCAATATCAATACAAGATTCCGGATCATCAAGATCACCATTGAAATTCCATACACCTACAGGATAAATATCCTGATCTGGAATCACTTGGTTCTTTATTAGTTCATCACCAACATTCCAGATGAAATCGATTGCAGTTGTATTCCATGACTCGTTCCATTCAAAATTGAAAGTTATATCCATTGAGTCTAGAGGATCTACTTTTCCTGAACAAGAATTATCACTAGATTCTATTCCATCACCACAATCCAAACTCGACAAATAGTAATCACCATAAGAGCCAGTTTGCAATGAAACTTCCCAATCCTGTACAATAAGTGAGGGGTTAGTTACTTCAAGCACTTGGGTAAATGAACCATCCTCAATAACAAGATAATCTTCTTCTAAACTCCACGATATATCTTCGTCCCACGTTTCATTTTCAGAGAAAGGAATTTGAGAAGGAAGCGCAAACATGAATGCCATAAACAAAATAATTCCTAATCTTCTATGATCCCTTTCAGGTAAACCTTTGAAGTCATCTAAAACTACAGGTAATCTTGGATCATTACCTTTGGTTATCAGTAAGGAAGCGCTTAGGGCAACAACTGGGACCCATATACTCCATGAGGAAAATGCACCAAACAAGAAAGCAAACAATAGAACAACCATCAGCAACATCACCTGAGTTGAACCAGATCGTGCTTCAAGAATTCCCATCCTGGCGATGAGGATTCTTCCACCAGGAAGAGTAGGGATTGGTAGCAAAGAAATCCAACCTATGAAAGTCAAGGTCATACCAACTCTAGTAAATGGGTGAGCCCAAGCTGTTTTGAGAGCCATCATAGTTTCCCCTTCAACGCTTAGACCAATCAAATTCATCAAAAGAGGCAATTCAACCATTAATGGCGATGCACCTAATGGTACAACATCAGGAGTTAATTTGAGGCCAATGAAAGATAATACCATTCCCGAAATTATCATCATTAATGGTACAGAAAGAGCAGTATTACCCAATGAAGAGCGATCTGGCCACAATCTAGCATCGCTTCTAGGCAATGATGCAAATCCTAAAATTCCAAATGGCCACCATAGCATAGCAGGACCTGGTATTGGGAAAACATGAGGAATATTTACTCCATTCTTTCTAGCAATAGATTTCTGAATAAAGGAGGCGACTAACAGAACACCAAACAGTGGTAATGTGTAACCGACAAATGCATCTAAAGCTGCATTTTGTACAAACCACCCACCTGATGGACGTGCATCTGACATCCATCTCTCACCTGCATAAACTGTAGTTAACATCGAAAGAATCCACATTGTTAGAACAAATCTAGGAGAAGGCCATTGCATAAGGGGGTCTGGAATTAATTGCAGAATCCATGGATCATCAGGATATAACCTAGCACTGTAACCTAACGGTGACAAATGCTGATTGATTGATTTCAAAACATCATGTATGTCTTCATTTTCTTTTTCAGAAACAAGATAGGTCGGTGATCTACCTCCAATATCTTCAATGACATTACAGTACCTTGAAAGTATTCTTTTCATCAATTCACGGTTATTCCAAGACTTGGAATGGACAGGAATTACTTCATCTTTGGACACACAGAAAACCTCCCCATGAACTTGGGTGTACAGCCGACCTCAATGAATGAATCGGGTACAA
>MDTG01071840.1_pt1 | contig 20780 bp, 18 predicted proteins | sample 811421 | NCBI WGS metagenome assembly MDTG01 (sample SAMN05326645, study PRJNA326480) | marine metagenome | isolation source: seawater | place: Pacific Ocean: South East | collected 2011
ACTCGTATACAATTGTTATTGTCACTCATAATATGCAACAGGCCACGCGGGTCTCCGACTATACAGCGTTCATGTACCTGGGGGATTTGATAGAGTTTGACGAAACAACAAAACTATTCTCTACACCCGCTAAAAAGCAGACAGAGGATTATATTACTGGAAGATACGGATAGCCGGAGAATTAATACGCGATGAATAGCTCAACTCACATTTCTCAGCAATATGATAACGAACTTGAGGGACTGCGTTCAAAAGTCCTTTCGATGGGAGGTCTTGTGGAAGGGCATCTTTCTAAGGTTATCGACACTTTAAGTTCATGTAATTTTGAAGGCGCTGAAGAGGTTGCCAGCAGCGATTACAAGGTGAACGCGTTAGAAGTTGAAATTGATCATATATGTTCAACTATACTCTTGACTAGAGCGCCTGCTGCTTCTGATCTAAGATTAGTTTTATCAATTTTTAAAACTATTAATGATCTAGAGCGGATCGGTGACGAAACTGAGAAGATAGCTAAATTAGTGCTTAATCTGCGAAAACCTGAAGCAATCAATATTTACTATGCGGGGATTCTAACTATGGCAAGAACCGTCAGAACTATGTTGAGAGATTCGCTTGACGCATTCGCTAGAACTGACTCTGACGCTGCCTTAAAGATTGCAGAAAGTGACAAAGAGGTGGATGATGGGCTTGATGTTGTGATGCGCCAACTTATAACTTTTACCATTGAAGATAGTAAGGTTATTTCGTCGGTGCTTGATGCAACACTTGCTGCTAGGGCTTTAGAGAGAATCGGTGACCATAATAGAAATATTTGTGAGAATATTATTTACCTTGTTGAGGGGATAGATATTAGAAATACGACACCGGAGCAGCAGTAGATTTTTAACCATTTTTTGACGGTGAAAAAGAAACTGTGAAAATGCTCCCTTCGTTAATCTTGCTCTCTATTTTAAGAGTAGCGTTATTCCTTATGGCGCTATGTTTGACCAGGGCGAGACCTAACCCCGTATTGTTAAATTTACCGGCTTCTTTTTCATCACTTTTTGAACTGTCTACTCTAAAGAATCTTTCGGTGACCCGCGGCAGGTTTTCTTTGCTGATTCCAACTCCATTATCTTTTACTTGAAAATGGATTCCTTGTTCATTTGCAAACCATTTGATTTCTATGACACCATTATTTCTTGTGTATCTGGCCGCATTAAAAATAATGTTCGATATAATGATATAGATTTCTTTTTCAATACCATTAACAATTAATGAGTCAGAAATTTCAAAGCTATAAAAATGTTTTTTTGGCGAACTTAATTTTTTAGCTCGAGCGACTGATTGATTTATTAAAACGGGTACGTTTACCTTACTGTGGCTCTCTATTGTTGTTTCAGTTTGAAGTTTTGATAGTAAAAGTAACTCGTCAACCAGTTGGCTCATTTTTTCTGCTTGCTCAGCCATTTCTTTCATAGGGGTACTCCAGCTCTTTGGAATTTCTTCCTGGCGGCGATTTAATCCTTCAATGTAACCCTTAAAAATAGTAATTGGTGATCGTAATTCATGGGAGACGTTGGCGACAAACGCAGCCCTCATATTTTCTGCCATCTCTAAATTTGTTATATCTCTTGCAACAATTAATTTATTATTTTGCCCATATAGTAGGCATGAAAACTCTAAAATTTTTTCGGAATCAAGGGGAGATTTTACTTTAATATTTTCTATCTCTTTCTGATCTAGTAATTCTATTATTTTAGGGTCCCTTAGAACATTAGTGATCCTCATTCCAATATCATCGGGGGTTTTTATTCCAAGTTGCTTGAGGGCTGTCTTATTTGTCCATGTGATGCAATCTTGGTAATCCAAAGCGATAATTGAGTAAGGTAGTGCTTTTGTAGCTTCTCTAAATTCTTTTAGAAGACTTCGAATCTTTTTTTTTCTCGATTGATCCTTAAGTCTCAATTTCACTAACGTGCTTTCAAGTTGTTGTAAAATATCGGGTTGGTTACCATGGAAATATGGGTCTGGGAACGCTTTACGCTTACTTGAGTCTAATATTGATTGAGTTCGTTTATGAAGATAAAAAATATATGCAAGGCTTACGGCAAGCAATACTAAACTAACCGCGCCAATGAAGTATCCAAATATTAATGAGAAAAAATAAATGAATATGATTCTTTTGATATCGTTTTTCATAATAGGTTAATTTTTATCCCGAAAAATTATACCCAAAGCCTGGAATGTTACTCACGATATTTTGAGCATCATAAGGTTCAAGCTTTTTCCTTATTCGCGAGATGTTTACATCTACAACGCGATCATAGGCATCTTTTTCCCAGCAATGTTCTATTATTTCATTCCTAGAGCAAACTTTGGCTCTGTTGTTGTAAAGATACTCTAATATTCTGAATTCTGTTTTGGTAAGACTTATTATGGTTCCTTGAACTAACACTTTCTTTTCATTGGACAATAATTTGAACCCTGATACTTCTTCATTACCTGCAATTACTTTACTTCGACGCAGCACCGCTTTGATTCTGGCATCTAATTCAGACAAGGAAAATGGCTTGCTGATATAGTCATCAACCCCGTGAGCAAACCCCTTCAATTTGTCTGCTTCTTCACTTTTCGCAGTAAGCATGATTATTGGAATTTGTTCCATACCTTTCGTTCTCTTAAGCCTTCTAATAAGCTCAATACCTGTCAGCCCTGGAAGCATCCAGTCAAGCAATATGAGTTCGATTTTTTCATTAGAAAGTGTATCCAGAGCAATGTCGATATTTACTACGGTTGTAATGCGATATTCTGATTCTAATGCAAATTTAATCATATTAGATATCTGAGGGTCATCTTCTACAATTAATATGTGGCTTGACATTATCACCTATAAGTTAAAATATTTTTTAAGATACTCAATAATGATATAATAATCTTTTCAAATAAACTATCAACAAAACGCTACGACTTATTGGATAAGTAATTGATGGAAGTTAAATCCTTAAAAGGTTGGTCTCCACTTAGTGATGAAAATTGATTTTGGTGCAAAATATAATCATGGTTTAGTTGAGGAAGAAATCCAGAAAAATTGGAATTCTACCTCCAGGTTCTCTGTCGAAGAAGATAAGGACAAGAGAAAGTTTTACTGTCTCTCTATGTTTCCTTATCCCAGCGGGAGGCTTCATATGGGACATGTGAGAAATTATACTATCGGTGACGTTATATCACGATTTAAGAAGATGCAAGGATTTAATGTATTGCAACCAATGGGCTGGGATTCATTTGGATTGCCCGCAGAAAATGCTGCGATTCAAAATAATGTTCATCCGGCCATGTGGACTAACGAAAATATAGACTATATGCGAGACCAATTAAAACGGTTGGGCTTTGCATATGATTGGAAGCGTGAGTTGTCAACCTGTAATTCTAGTTATTTTAGATGGGAACAGTGGTTTTTTTCAAAATTGTATAAAAAGGGCTTGGTTGAAAAAAAGGAATCTGAAGTAAATTGGGATCCTATTGATAAGACAGTGCTAGCAAATGAGCAGGTAATCGAAGGACGTGGTTGGCGCTCAGGAGCACTAGTTGAAAAAAAGAAAATCCCCCAATGGTATGTGAAGATAACTAAATATGCGGATGAATTACTTAATGATTTAGATACGTTAAATGACTGGCCTGAATCAGTCAAGACAATGCAGAGAAATTGGATTGGTCGTTCCGAAGGGGTTTTATTAAAATTTAATGTCCAAGAGCTTGAGGATGCTGTAGAAGTTTTTACGACGAGGCCAGATACGTTGTTGGGAGTAACTTTCCTTGCATTGTCACCTGAGCACTTAATAGTAGAAAAAATTGCCCGTAATGACACTGCTCTGTCTTCAAAACTTAAGTTTTGGAAAAAAAATGATCTGAGAGAAACTGATCCAAATAGCTTAGAGAAAGAAGGCATCAAACTAGATATTAAAGCAATTCATCCCATTTCTGGAAAAGAAATAGAGGTTTGGGTAGCTAACTTTGTCGTGTCCACTTACGGAACGGGCGCAGTAATGTCAGTGCCAGCCCATGATCAAAGAGACTGGGAGTTTGCAAAAAAATATAAGCTTCCGATTGTAGAGGTTATAGAGCCGATCCCTCCTCAATTTTCTAACACCAAAGAATCGGCCTTTGAAAAAAAAGGAATATTAAAAAACAGCGGTACATTAAATGGCCTCACCTCACAAGAGGCGAGCAAGCGAATTGTTAAGTTGCTTGAGAAAAACGGTTCGGGTGCAAAAAAAGTTCAATACAAATTAAGAGATTGGCTAATATCTAGGCAAAGATTTTGGGGTTGCCCAATTCCAATTTTATATTCGAACGATGGAAGTATACAGTTAGAAAGTGAAAAAAATTTGCCCATAACCCTTCCAGTTGACGAGTCGGTTCTAGGGCGAGTCAAACCTTTAGCCGATTACGATGAGTTTAAAAATATCAGCAACGCCGACGGAACAACCTTCGTTAGAGAAACAGATACTTTTGATACTTTTTTTGAGTCAAGTTGGTACTATGCTAGATACTGTAGTTTCGATTCAACAGAACAAATGCTGGATGAAAGGGTGGATTATTGGTTGCCAGTGGATGTCTATATTGGGGGAATAGAACACGCAGTTTTACATCTTCTCTATGCTAGATTTTTTAATAAAGTAATGCGGGACGAAGGTTTAGTTGTTCCCGATGAGCCATTTAAAAAGCTTTTAACTCAAGGGATGGTCTGCAAAGAGACATATTTTAGAAAAGCAGGTCCGAAAATAGAGTATTTTTCTCCCGATGAAGTAGAAACAGAATTTGATGAAAAGGGAGCTGTTTGTAAAGCGTATTTAAAAAAAGACAAGCAACCGGTGGTTATAGGGCCAATTGAAAAAATGTCAAAGTCAAAAAAAAATGGCGTTGATCCTGAGGGACTTATAAAAAATTATGGTGCGGACACTGTGCGTTTATATACAATGTTTGCAGCACCACCAGAGCAAATGCTCGAGTGGTCTGATAATGCGGTGGAAGGTTCATTTAGGTTTCTCAAGAATCTTTGGAAACTTACTATTTTGGTTGTAGGGTTTGAAAAATTAGGTCAACCTTTAAACTATAATGATTTAAATGAAAGTCAAAGAGACTTAAGGCGTAAAGTGCATCAGACGATAAACAAAGTTACCGATGATTACGAAAGAAGATACAAGTTTAATACAGCGATAGCAGCGATAATGGAGCTTTATAATTTTGCCGTAAGATTTAACATAAAAAACAAAAATGACGAAATACTTTTAGGCGAAGCCGTACGTACTATGCTCCAGTTGTTGCATCCCATAGTGCCACATATTACCGAAGCTCTTTGGTTAAAATTGGATATTTCGAAACCGATTGATGAAGGCTGGCCAATATTTGACCCTTCAGCTTTAGTCAACGACATAGTTGAGATAGTACTCCAAGTAAATGGTAAAAAAAGATCTAGCATTAAAACTAAAGTTGATCTTGATAACAAGGAATATGAAAAACTTGCCAAGTCAGATGAGAAAATTTCAAAATATATTGGTGTTCAGAAAATAAAAAAAATAATCATTGTCCCGAATAAGCTTATTAATATCGTGATTTAGATGATAAAAATTTCTTTTAAAAAATTGTGCGCAATTAGCCTAATAATGTTTCTTACTGCTTGTGGAGGTTGGCAGTTAAGAGGAAGTGATGCTTTATATGATGAAAATTTAATCGCATATGTCGATATGGGTAGAAGTACTCCGCTTGGTAATGCCCTAAGAACCGCGTTCAGAGAAAGAGGGGTAACCGTTACTTCAAATTCTAAACGAGCCGAAATTCTTGTGAATATTTTAAATTCGGATTTCCGGCGTAGAGTAGTATCTATTGATCCTCAGACCGGAAAAGTAAGAGAGTTAGAAATTCAACTTTTTAGCGAAGTCGTTATCAGATCAAGAACTCATGGATTGCTGATGCCTAGACAAGTCATGCGTCTTCAAAGGGATTATTTCTTTGACGAGTTAGCTGCAGAGTTTACGACCACTAGAGGCGAGGTTATTGAGTCCGACTTGGCAAAGGACTGGGCTTTTTCTGTCGTTTATAGGGCGCTAGCGAGTTTTAAAAAAAATAAGAAACCGATGAGATAAATCGTGATAGAAAAAGAAAAATTGTTCTGTGCCATTGGCGATGAACCAATTCAAATGATAGAAGTTTCAAAATATATCAACGAACTATTTAATGATTCTACTGGATTCGAAAGATGTGTGGCTGAGCCAATAAATAATGATAACTGGGTTGACTTAAAGCATACGGTAGATTCCCCGTCTCTTTTTTGTCAAAAACGACTATTTGAAATAGTTTTGAGGGTAAAGCCAACAAAGGTAGGAGAACAAATTTTATCTGAAATTTTTGACTCGTCTAAATCTGAGGATGTTTTTTTTCTGAAAATTTTATTTAAACAACGAACTACTCCAGCATGGCTAAAGAGAATTATCGATCACGGGCAAAAATTCACATGCTATCAATTAAATAAAAATGAGGTCCCTTTGTGGATTCTTAAAAGATTGTCACTTGTAGGTAAAAAGATTTCAAGAGAGGCTGCAGAATATATAACTGAAAGGAATGAAGGCAATCTTATTGCGACCGCCAATGAGGTTGATAAATTAGCGATAACGATAGATTCTGAAAAGATTACTCTAAAGCAGATAATAGATTTGATATCAGATGCTTCTACCTATTCTGTTTATAATTTGAAAGATGCTCTCTACCAAGAATCAGCCGCACGGGCAATTAAAATATGTAGAGCACTAAGGAGAGATGATGTGGATCCTATAATTATTTGTTGGTTGTTAAAAAAAGAATTTAGAAATCTTTTAAAAGCGAAAATCCGACTTTTATTCGGTGATTCAATGAAGCAAATTTTTGGTGATTATAATATTTGGCAAAGAGACCAGTATGTTTTTAAAAATAATGTTGATCGATTAGAATCAGACCATATAATTAGTTTGCTAGAACATGTTAGTGAAATTTTGCTTGGAATCAAGACTGGATCTAAGATTCATTTCTGGACAGAAATTGAGTTTATTTTAATTAGCTTTATTGACTCAAAAATTGTCGGGTTCGAAAATCCTAAATTACACGGGATGTCAAAAATTGGATAATTTAAAAAAATATGTTAGAGAAATTGGTGCTAGGTCTAAAAAAGCAAGCCGAGAAATGATGCGCTCTAGTCTCTCGGCTAGAAATCAATCATTAATGTCTATTTCATCGGAGCTTCTCAAATTTAAATCTAAGATACTGAAGGCTAACAGTGATGATCTGAGCCAAAGTAAGAGTTTATCAAGTGCTATGGTCGATAGATTAACATTAACAGCTAGTGGTGTTGAGGCGCTTGCAAGAGGAGTTTTAAACATATCGTCCTTACCAGACCCAATTGGCAATATAGAAGATATAAGACAGCAACCAAGTGGGATCAAAGTTGGTAGAATGAGGGTGCCTCTTGGTGTTATTGGAATGATATATGAGGCGAGACCGAGCGTAACGGCTGATGTTGCTGCTTTAACAATCAAGTCCGGTAATGCAGTTTTATTAAAAGGCGGAGTTGAAGCATCAAATACTAATAGAGCCATAATGGAGGCCATAACAGCTGGAATAAATCAAGTTGGTCTGATTCCGTGCGATTGCGTTCAGCTAGTTGACCCAACAGACAGGAAAATTGTCGACGAACTAATTCGAGCAGATGCGTTCGTGGATTTACTCGTTCCCAGGGGAGGAAAGAGCCTGATAGCTCTAGTTGCAGAAAAAGCAACAATGCCTGTTTTAAAACATCTAGATGGGGTGTGTCATGTTTTTGTCGATGACTCCGCTGATTTAAACAAAGCGTTAGCTATTTCGATTAATGCAAAAACTCAACGATTAGGTACTTGTAATACGATGGAGACATTATTGGTTGGTGCAAAAATAGCCAGTGAGTTTATACCGTTGGTACTGAGTCAGCTCGAGGAAGCTGGTATAGAAATTAGGGCTTGCTCAGAAACATTAAAACTTTATCCAAGCTGTGTTTTAGCAAAAGAGGAAGATTGGCACGAGGAGTATTTAGGCCCCATCGTGTCTGTGAAAATTGTCGAAGATGCTGATGATGCTATATCTCATATCACTCATTATGGTTCGAATCATACTGACTCAATAGTGTCCGAAGATTATTCTATCATCTCCAAATTCATTAGGCAGGTTGACTCAAGTTCAGTGATGGTAAATGCTTCTACAAGGTTTGCAGATGGTTATGAATATGGATTAGGAGCCGAGATCGGAATAAGCACAGATAAATTCCATGCTCGCGGCCCAGTAGGTTTAGAGGGTTTAACTTCCGCCAAGTGGATTGTATTTGGTAATGGTGAGGTTAGGAAGTGAATGATCAACAAAAAAAAACAGTTGCTAATCAAGTTCGTATAGGTTTATTGGGTGGTACTTTTGATCCACCACACATTGGTCATTTGAGATTAGCCATTGAAGCTGTAGAGAGACTCGATCTTAATGAAATCAGGCTAATTCCGGTTAATATACCTAGCCATCGTTCAAAACCGATAGCAAGTCCTAGTGCGAGAGCAGAAATGTTGAAAAGAGCGGTCAAAGACCCATTAGTTGTGGATTTTTGCGAAATTCAGCGTGGTGGGGTTAGTTTCTCTATCGACACTGTAAAATTTATGATGAATAAAATACCAGACGCCAAATTTTTTTTGATCATTGGTTTAGATTCTTTTCTATCCTTTAAGAAGTGGGTAGCTTGGGAGGAATTATTACAGCTTACTAATCTGGCCGTTTTTGCCAGAGATGGAGAGGATCTTATGCAAAAAGAACAATATCTTGAGGAATTCTCGGGATATAGTCAGGAAAATGAGGTAATTTTCTTCGATTCTCCAATCCTTGAGGTTGGCTCAACAGAGATTAGAAGCAAAATTAAAATGGGGCTTAATGTAGATCATCTTCTTTCTGAGAAAGTTGCAGGGTATATTCAAGCGGAAAAACTCTATCGAAATGAATGATAAAATTCCGAAAGAAAATAGAGAGTTTCAATTTGTAATAGCTCTTGAAAATGGCAAAGCTCAAAATATTGCCGTTCTAAATGTTAGCTCTTTGACTTCAATTACAGACTTTATGATTATTGCGACAGGCACGTCGAGTAGACACGTAAAGTCTCTGGTAAAACAACTTGTTGAGGATAAAAGTCAATTTGGCGTTCCATTAGGGGTTGAAGGTCTGCAATCAGGAGAATGGGTGCTCGTAGATTTTGGAGAAATTGTAATTCACATAATGCTCAAAACAGCCAGAGAATTTTATAATCTAGAGGGTTTGTGGAGCGCAGGATTCTCAAAACCCTCGGACTAGAAAAGATAAATGAATATAGATCTAATTTGTGTATCAAATAAACAAAGTGATTGGGTTGTAAAAGAAAGTCAGACTTATTTAAAAAGACTTCCAAAGTGGCTAAACGTTAAAGTCACTCTAGTTACACCAGTAAAAAGTAGAATGAGCCTTGAAATGAAGCTAGCAACAGAGGCTCAGAAGATTAGAAAAAAAATATGTAGTGAGGATTATTTAATAATTCTAGATAGCGAGGGTTTCCCCCTAACCAATCCCTATTTAGTAAGCGAGTTCAAAAAGTTGATGATTGATGGTAGGGCTGTGAAGATGATTGTGGGAGGGGCTGATGGAGTGGATTCCAGCTTAAAAGCCGAAGCCCACTCCATATGGTCACTGTCAAAGTTGATTTTCCCGCATACTCTAAGCTTCATAATTTTTCTAGAGCAAATTTATAGAACAACTTCAATTTTAGCAAATCACCCCTACCATAAATAACCTTAAAAAATATCTAAGCTATTAATGGCACTATTAATAAAGCTACTATGTTAATAATTTTAATTAGTGGATTGACTGCTGGCCCTGCTGTATCTTTATAGGGGTCTCCTACGGTATCTCCGGTCACGGCAGCTTTGTGTGCTTCGGAACCTTTTCCACCACAATTACCATCTTCAATATATTTTTTAGCATTATCCCAAGCCCCACCACCGGTTGTCATAGATATAGCTACGAAAATTCCAGTAACGATAGTGCCTAGCAACAAACCTCCAAGAGCTTCTTTACCTAATGTGAAACCCACAATAATGGGCACCAATACAGGTAGCAGCGATGGAATGATCATCTCTTTTATCGCTGCTTTGGTCAGTAGATCGACTGCAGTAGAGTAATCTGGTTTCGCTGAACCATCCATAATACCAGGGATTTCCTTGAATTGTCTTCGTACTTCAATGACTACTGATCCAGCGGCACGTCCAACTGCTTCCATGCCCATGGCTGCAAATAAGTATGGTACTAAACCTCCTATGAAAAGCCCGATTACGACTTTCGGATCAGATAATAAAAATGTTACCGATGCCCCGTAATGTTCAAGCTCATGTGTGTAGTCAGCAAACAGTACTAAAGCTGCAAGACCGGCTGAGCCAATTGCGTACCCTTTCGTTACCGCTTTTGTGGTATTGCCTACCGCATCTAATGGGTCGGTTATGCCTCGAATGTTATCTGGTAGATTTGCCATTTCTGCTATACCACCTGCGTTGTCAGTGATAGGTCCAAACGCATCCAGTGCCACAATAATCCCAGTCATTGATAGCATCGATGTGGCGGCTATAGCTAGTCCGTATAAACCGGCTAGATCGTAGGATAATTTAATGCTCATACATACCGCGATTACTGGAAGTGCACAAGCTTTCATTGAAATTCCAATGCCCGATATGATGTTGGTAGCATGTCCTGTTTTTGAAGCTTCTGCAATATCTTTAACAGGGCGATAGTTAGTTCCAGTATAGTATTCTGTAATGATAACCATTGCGGCTGTAAGAACTATTCCAACAAGTGCACAGGCGAATAGTTCGAAATAATTCTCTGGCATAAGCATTTTTGTAACTGGGTAGAAAGCTATTGAAGCAAGAATACCTGCGACTATGAGACCTTTATAAAGTGCACCCATGATGCTTCCATTTTCCCCTGCTCTGACAAAAAAAGTTCCTATTATGGAGGCAATTATTGAAATTCCACCGAGTGCAAGTGGATAGACAATTGCATTTTCCCCAATTTCACCTGATTTAATCATAAGCCCGCCTAACAGCATCGTTGCAATTATAGTTACAGCATATGTTTCGAATAAGTCGGCTGCCATGCCAGCGCAGTCTCCAACATTGTCCCCGACATTATCTGCAATTACTGCAGGGTTCCTAGGATCATCCTCCGGGATTCCTGCCTCGACTTTTCCGACTAAATCTGCTCCAACATCCGCGCCTTTTGTGAATATTCCTCCACCTAATCTAGCAAAAATTGAGATTAAAGAGCCCCCAAAACCTAGGCCTACTAATGGGGTAAGGCTATCAATGCCCAAATACAAAAGCACTTGATAGTAACCCGCCACACCTAACAACCCTAAGCCTACTACTAGTAGACCAGTTACAGCGCCCCCTCGAAATGCGACTTGAAGCGCGTGATTAATCCCTTTGTTAGCCGCTTCGGCAGTGCGTGAGTTTGATCTGACTGAAACGTTCATACCGATATAGCCAGCTAGTCCCGATAGTATTGCGCCAATCGCAAAACCTATTGCTGTATACCAACTCAAGGCTAACCCTAAACCAATAAATAAAATCAAACCCACTATTGATATTGTACTGTATTGTCGATTTAAGTAAGCTGATGCTCCCTCTTGAACGGCATTAGCAATTTCTTTCATCTGCTCGTTACCTTGTGGTAACGCAATTATCCATCTAATTGAAAAAATTCCGTAAGCGATGGCGCCTAAGCCGCAAATAATTGCGAAGGCAAGTGGTGAAATAGCGGTCATATATTTATCTCCTCCCGGCTATGTTTTGTTAAATTAAATAGGAAAATCATCATTAATCTTTTTTGGGGCTAAAACTCTTTTTGGTTTTGTGTAGTGGGGTATCCCTTTTTGATATTCTGGATAAGCTTCGCCTTCGATTAATGGTGATAAATATTCTCTACATTTTTCGGTTATCCCAAATCCGTCAGTAGAAATGTAATCGGCTGGCAACATTTTTTCACGGTTTGCAACTTTTTTTAAATCTATACTTCCTAGACCCCAAGTATAGGGTTGGTTTGTTTTTCGCTCAACGGTTGTCATGACTGATGTTTCGCCCTTCAGCGCTAATTCAACTGCGTGTCTGCCCACAGCCTCTGCTTGATCAATATCGGTTTTAGAGCAAATGTGTCGGGCTGATCTTTGGAGGTAGTCTGCTGTTGCCCAGTGATTTTTGAGCTTAAGTTGGTTTTCAATTAACTCAGCTATCATCGGTGCTACCCCTCCAAGCTGAGCATGTCCAAATGCGTCTGTACCTTTAGCGTTTGTGAGAAAGTCCCCGTTTTCTTGCCTAACGCCTTCCGAGACTATAATTGAGCAAAAACCACATTTTTCAACTGTTTTCCTCACCTTTTCGGTAAACCTATCTAACTGGAATGGTATTTCTGGAAACAAAATAATATGAGGAGGGTCATCTTTATTCTGTTGAGCCAATCCTCCGGAGGACGCTATCCAACCGGCATGCCTCCCCATTACCTCAAGTATAAATACTTTTGTTGAGCTAGCGGCCATTGAGGCAACATCTAAGCTCGCCTCTAAAATAGACGTAGCCACATACTTAGCCACCGACCCGAACCCGGGAGAGCAATCGGTCTCCGGAAGATCATTGTCGATAGTTTTCGGTATTCCGATACATCTAATGTTTAGGTTTTGTTCCCTAACAAACTCCGCGAGATTTTTTGTGGTATCTTGAGAATCTCCCCCACCGTTATAAAAAAAGTAACCGATATCATGTGCTTTAAAAACTTCAACGATTCTGCGATATTTCTCTAGATTCTCGTTAAGACTTCCCAATTTATATCTGCACGACCCGAAAGCTCCAGCTGGAGTGGTTCTTAGACCTTTTATCTCATCAGCACTGTTTAAGGAAGTATCAATTAGATTTTCCTGTAACGCCCCGAGTATTCCGTTTTGACCCGCAAATATTTTTTGGATGCTTTCTGGGTGTTGGCGTGCCGTCTCTAGGACCCCAAACGCTGAAGCATTTATCACAGCGGTTACGCCTCCAGATTGAGCATAAAAGCCATTTTTATTTTTCTGACTAACCATAATTAAGTTTATAAAAAACCAAGAAGTTAAACATTATACCGCAAACAAGCTAACAAGGTGTAGAATGATTGCGAGTTATTGTAAAATATCAATTGAATTACCTGAACGTAAAGTAGTGTCGGCTTGTTTTATAAAAAAAATGATTCTAGTGCCCTTATTTTTTGTTATTAATTTATTCTTGTTACCTGTTGCAAGCGCAACAGAGTTGCCAGACTTGGGTGATTCGGCAGGAAGCCTAATTTCTCCCGTAAAAGAACGACAATTATCTAAAGCCGTGTTAGGCGAATTGCGTAAATCCGGCGCTCCCTTTATAGAAGATGAGGCGATTATGCAATATTTAAATGCTTTACTTGAAGACTTAGCAAATCATACTGAGTATGAGGGCGAGTTTGAAATGTGTTTAATTGAGTCTAGAGCGATTAATGCATTTGCTGTGCCTGGTGGTCTGATTTGCTTCCATTCTGGCTTAATTCTTGAGACTAAAGACGAATCCGAATTGGTATCGGTTCTAGCCCATGAAATAACTCACATAACTCAGCGTCATGGCGCAAGGATGATTGAGAGTTCTTCTCGAATGAAAGTTCCGGCAATCGCGGCTATGTTATCGGCAATGGCCTTAGCGGTTGCTGATCCGCAAGCTGGATATGCAGCGTTAATGGCGACTCAGGCAGCTGGGACTCAATATCGAATTAATTTTACTAGATCAAATGAAAAAGAGGCCGATGCAATTGGCATCAAATTAATGAGTCAATCAGGATACGATACTTCGGGAATGCCCAAATTTTTCAATAGAATGTATAAAGCTAATCGTTATAGTGACCCTAAAATGATTCCAGAATATCTTAGAACTCACCCGTTGACGATAAATAGAATATCCGAGGCTGCCTCAAGAGCTGAGGATTTACAGCCGACCAATAAAAAACCAACTTCACGCGGCTATTATCTGATGCTGGCTAGGTTGAGAGCTCTTACTTCCAAGAATCCTGCAGAAACACTTGAATTTTTTAATGATAATATTGAGCAATCAACAGGAGCGCATCAGCTTAGCAGTAGATATGGTAGAGTAATAGTTCAAAGACGTTTAAATAAATTTCAGGAGGCAAAAGCTGAGGTAGCAAAATTGATTTTTGAATATCCTGAATTAATGGAATTTTACATAGAGTCAAGTCACATAGATCGAGACAACGGTGAATATCTGAGATCTCTAGAAACGATTAATACAGCGTATGCAAAAGATCCCTCTAACCTCGCAATCGCCTATAGTTTAGTTGATAGCCTAATGATTTTAAATCTCCCATCAGAGGCAAAAGAAATCTTAAGGGAGTTTGATATAGAGACGAAAGGTGGTCCAAAATTTCATAAAACATTGGCTGACGTAGAGTTTTCCCTGGGTAATCCAGAATTGTCCAATATGTCTATGGCTGAATACTTCTTTGAATTAGGCTATTTAGGAAAAGCAATAGCTCAGTTGAGAATCGCTATCAATTCTGGAAAACTTAGTAACTATCATAGATTAAAAGCTACGGCTCGATTACAGCAATTTGAGAAAGAGCTCACAAATAGAATGGATCAACGAAGATAGTCAATATCGCGTAAATGCTTGTGGGCCGTGTAGGGTTCGAACCTACGACCAACGGATTAAAAGTCCGGTGCTCTACCAGCTGAGCTAACGGCCCCAAAAAAGTGTACGATTACTGACGTAATGTAGTTCATGAAAAGCTTGTTATGGCTTTCCATACTGTTTAATCATCGTAATTTATTAATAGTTTATAATAAAAATACAAATTAATTAAATATTGATATTGAAAAAAACGATACGAAGCCAATTCTCTGTAATTAAGAGAACTATTTTCTTAAATTTGTTTATGCTTATTGTTCCATTAAACGGGCCAGATAAGAACTAATGTACAATGCTCGGAATATGATACAATTTATGCTTAATTATAAATAGAATTTTTAGTGTTTGAGTATAGCCATGCCGATTTATGAATATCAATGTACTAGTTGCGGAGCTTGTTTTGAGCTGATGCAAAAAATATCTGATGGACCTCCTAAGGAATGCCCTTCATGCGGCCATAAGGAGGTGAGGAAGCTATTGTCAAAAGTAGGGTTTCAGTTAAAAGGCACAGGTTGGTATGAAACTGATTTTAAGAATAAAAAGAATTCTAAAAAGCCTGAGAAGACCGAAATTAAAAACTCTGGCAATTCAACCTCTCCAAAAAAAGAAAAGACATCTGATAATCAAAAGTCAGCTACCTCGGGTAAGGCCAAGTGATCGCGTATACTAAACAACAATAAGTTTAAAAAGATTTTTATGAGAAGTAATTATTGTGGTGATATTTCTGAAAGTGACGTTGGTAACGTCGTTTGGCTTTGTGGCTGGGTGCATACCAGGCGTGACCACGGTGGTGTAATCTTTATAGATTTAAGAGATATTAAAGGTAAGGTACAGATTGTTTTTGATCCTTCTATGTCAGAAATTTTCGCTGTCGCTGAGCGTTTGCGGAGTGAATTTGTACTGAGAGTTAAGGGAGTTGTACGTAATCGACCAGAGGGAACTGTAAATGAAGATCTCGCGACTGGCCGAGTGGAAGTTCTGATTGAGGAATTAGATATATTAAATGAGTCAAGCACCCCGCCGTTCCCTATTGACAGTGATGAGAGCAACCCAGAAACAAGACTGAAGTTCAGATATATTGACCTCAGAGGAAACAGGATAAGGGATAACCTCCTGCTAAGAGCAAAAGTTTGTAGGTTCATAAGAAGATTTTTAGAGACGAATAATTTTGCTGAAATCGAAACACCAATTCTCACTAAAGCTACTCCGGAGGGTGCAAGGGACTACTTAGTCCCGAGTAGAACGCAGCCCGGACATTTTTTTGCTTTACCTCAGTCTCCCCAATTATTTAAACAACTTTTAATGATTGCTGGCTTTGATAGATATTTTCAAATCGTAAGGTGTTTTAGAGATGAGGATCTTCGAGCAGATAGGCAACCTGAATTTACACAACTTGACTTGGAAATGTCGTTTATTGATGAAAAAGATATTCTTTCTTTAATGGAGAGTATGATCAAGTCGTTATTTTTGGAAGTTATCAAGGTTAAGCTCCCGTCTAATTTTGACAAAATTACCTATAAAGATGCGTTGCACAAGTATGGTACAGACCGACCTGACTTGAGAAACCCCTTGGAGTTTGTTGAAATTAAAGACCTTGTAAAAAATTCCAGTTTTAACGTTTTTTCACTGCCCGCAAGTCAAGCTGGAGGTCGAGTGGTAGCCATGAAAATTCCAGGAGGCGGCAGTCTTACTCGAAAACAAATTGATGGTTATACTGACCTAGTAGTCAGTAATGGCGCGAAAGGCCTTGCATATATTAAAGTGCAAGATAGAAGCTTAGGCATAGACGGACTTCAGTCTCCAATTCTGAAATTTTTGGAAGCAACTACGGTTAATCAGATTCTTGAAAAGACCTCCTCGGCTGATGGTGATTTATTATTTTTTGGCGCCGGATCGGCCAGAATGGTCAATCTCGCTATGGCTGCTCTAAGAGATATTGTTGCCAAGGATTTAAATTTAATTAAAAAAGAGTGGTGTCCATGTTGGGTTGTCGATTTTCCTCTTTTCGAAAAAGATGAGAAAGATAATTTGTCTTCTCTCCACCATCCATTTACAGCCCCATATCAGCATATAGATCAGGTTGAAAAAGAACCAGAAAAAGCCACCTCAAGAGCTTATGATCTGGTTCTAAATGGTTACGAGATAGGCGGTGGATCAATAAGAATTAACAAATCAGTTACTCAAAAAAGAATTTTCAAGTTACTCGGTTTAGATGAAGTAGAGGCAGAAGAAAAATTTGCTTTTTTTACAGATGCATTGGATTATGGATGCCCTCCTCATGGTGGGATTGCATTTGGTATCGATAGATTAGTGATGTTAATGGCAAAAGAAGAATCCATTAGAGAAGTCATAGCTTTTCCTAAAACTCAAACCGCTACTTGTCCATTAACTAGGGCTCCGGGCGTTGTATCTAAGAGGAATCTTGCTGAATTAAATTTATCCTCGTCGGTAAAGATAAAAGATTCTTAGAAGGCTGAGTAAATCGCACTCGTAATTTTGCATTGTTCCTTTTCTGTTAACCAAGGATGCATCGGCAAACTTAATACCTTGCTACAAACTTCTTCGGCAACTGGACAATCAGCTTTACTTTTAGCTCCACAGTATGGCGAATAGTGGTACAAAGGTTTTTCATAATAAATAGCATAGGGAACATTTTCTTTTTTTAAATTATTAATAACAAGCTCGCGATTGTGAACTTTTATTGTGTACTGAGCCCAAACACTACTACCGTTTTCTATCACTTTTGGTGTCTGCAATATCATTTCGTTGCAACTTAATAAGTTTGAGTAATGCTTTGCGTTTGATTGACGCAATTCTATTTCTTGATTAAGTATTTGTATTTTTTCCAATAAAACGGCGGCTTGGATTGTGTCAAGCCTACTGTTAATTCCCAAATATTTGAATTTATTTTTTGAGGTTTGGCCATGATTTTTTAGACTTCTAAGCAATTCATCAATGTTTTCATCGTTGGTAAATATCGCGCCACCATCACCATAACAGCCAAGTGGTTTGGTTGGGAAAAAGCTGGTGCAACCGATATCGCCAAAAGAGCAGGATCTTTTGCCGTTAAGGCTAGCTCCAAAGCTTTGTGCTCCATCTTCGATTACAAATAGTTGATGTTTTTTTGCAATTGATAGAATTTTATCAAAGTCTGCGCATTGCCCAAATATACTGACGGGCATTATCGCTTTGGTATTTTTATTAATTTTAGTCTCTATTTTATCAGGGTCGATATTGTAAGTATCTTCCTTTATATCTACAAATACAGGAGAAGCTCCGGCAAGTTGAATCATTTCGGCTGTTGCAACATAGGTGAAGGGGCTTGTGATTACCTCGTCTCCCTCCCCTATTCCGAGGGCCATCAAAGATAAAAATATTGAATCTGAGCCGTTTGCAGTCGTAATGCAGTGCTTGACCCCAACATACTGCGCTAAGGTGTTCTCAAGTACAGTTACTTCGGGACCATTTATAAACTGTTTATGATTAAAAATAATTTCGAATCGATTTTTTAAATTGCTTTCAATTTTACGATATTGGGAGTCAAGATCTATGAACTTCATGAAAATTATTAAAACCTTAGAAAATTAGGTTTATTTTAATTGTATTTACAACCTACCATAAAATAATTGGAAATGATCTTAAGAATCATTGCATAATAGTCGATATTGATGACGGTAAAAAAATATATTAATTAAAAATTTACTTTACTTATTGTTTTATTATTGCAGTAATTAAATACGACTGCAATTGATTGGCCTTCAGGAGTTTAAGTTTGTCAAAAAATATATCCCTTTCCCGTAACTCAACCAACCAGTTGCCTAAAAGCGATTGTAGTTACGATGAAATCTACCTCCTTGAAGAAATAGCGAATATTTTAATCAAAAAAAATATCACTTTGGTTGCGCATTATTACGCACCGTCCCAAGTGCAAATTTTAGCCGAACAAACAGGTGGAATTGTGTCGGATTCATTAGAAATGGCAAGATACGGAAGCCGTAGCCAATCATCAAAATTGTTAGTGGCGGGAGTAAGGTTCATGGGAGAAACAGCTAAAATACTTAACCCTGAAAAAACAATTCTTATGCCAAATTTACAAGCTGATTGTTCATTAGACTTAGGTTGTCCTCCGAAAGAGTTCCGTTTATTTTGCGAAAATAATAATGATAGAGAAGTTGTGGTTTATGCAAATACAAGCGCTCGTGTTAAAGCTGAAGCTGATTGGATGGTTACTTCTGGAACTGCGGTTGATGTAGTAAAACATTTGCATAAAAAAGGAAAAAAAATTATTTGGGCACCCGATAAATATTTAGGTGATTTCGTTCAAAGACAAACAGGTGCAGATATGCTTATGTGGAATGGTTCTTGTATTGTACACGAAGAGTTTAAGGCTCAAGAATTAGGTGAATTAATATCAAAAACGCCTGGGGCTGAGGTTTTAGCCCACCCAGAATCAACCAGAGGTGTTTTAGACCAAGCAGATTTTGTGGGTTCTACCACTGCGTTGATTAACTACGCTAGGGGTTCTAAGGCTAAAAGTTTAATTATTGCGACCGATAAGGGAATTTTTTATAAAATGGCTCAGGCGGCCCCAGACAAAATTCTTATAGAGGCTCCCACTTCTGGAGAAAGTGCTACTTGTAAAAGCTGTGCAGCTTGTCCATGGATGTCACTAAATAATTTAATTTCACTAAAAGAAAGTATTATTAACGAAAATAATAAAATAGAGGTTCCTTTGGAAATTATTGCGGAAGCAAGAAAACCTATTGAAAGATTATTGGACTTTGCTTCAGAGAGTAAACATGTTGTATTTGGTAATAATGATGCCTGAATAAGGAGGTTTTTTTGGCAGGACATAGTAAATGGGCAAACATAAAACACAGAAAAGGCCGTCAAGACGCTATAAAAGGTAAGCTTTTTACTAGACTAATTAGAGAAATTACTGTTGCGGCAAGGTTGGCCGGGGCGGATATTAATTCAAATCCAAGATTGAGGTCGGCGGTAGAGGCAGCTAACGGGGCTAATATGCCCAAAGAGAAAATCGACCGTGCTATAAAAAAAGGAAGTGGTGGAGATGAAACCCAAAACCTAGAAGAAATTCGGTATGAAGGCTATTCTCCAGGGGGCGCTGCCATAATAGTTGACTGTGTAACAGATAATAGGAACCGGACCGTTGCAGATGTGAGGCATGCCTTTTCTAAAGCTGGTGGTAACTTAGGAACAGAGGGTTGCGTCGCCTTTCTTTTTAAAAAGACTGGAATTCTGACTGTGGTAGATGTTAAAGATGAGGATGATTTTTTAGAAAAAGTATTAGAAATTGATATTGAGGATGTTCAAAAAATTTCGGAAAACTCATTTGGAATTACCTGTGCGCCTGAATTTTATTTTGAGGTAAAAGATTTATTACAAGAATCAGGGGTAGCTTTGTCAAATTCTGAAATTACACTAATACCCACTCAGGAAAAAGAGCTAAAAGGAAAGCATCAGGAGCAGACTGAAAAAATGATTGATCTTTTGGAGGATGTTGATGATGTGCAAAAGATTTATACTAATGCTATTTTTTGAGAAATTTATTGATAAAAAAGACCCTTAACAAAGGAAAGTATAGAATCTTAGGAGTAGATCCAGGTTCTCGAATAGCCGGTTATGCCTTGATTGATTCTTACGGTAACAAAATGGATTTAATTGATTTTGGAACCGTGAAGCTTAATGATGGCTTTGATGGGGAAAAATTATATCAATTATCAGAATTTTTGATAAAAGTAATAGAAAACTCTAATCCTGACATGATGGCTATAGAGAAGGTTTTTATGGGAAAGAATGCCTTATCCGCCCTTAAATTGGGGCAAGCAAGAGGTGTTATTTTACAAACAGCTCAAAAATTAGGTGTGCCCCAATTTGACTATTCGCCCAATGAGATTAAAAAGGCAATAAGTGGCTTAGGGCATGCTTCAAAAAATCAAGTTCAATTTATGACAAAACAGTTATTTTGTCTTAGAG
>MDTG01209427.1_pt1 | contig 20774 bp, 18 predicted proteins | sample 811421 | NCBI WGS metagenome assembly MDTG01 (sample SAMN05326645, study PRJNA326480) | marine metagenome | isolation source: seawater | place: Pacific Ocean: South East | collected 2011
TACTTAAATGATAAAAAAATACAAAACATTAAAACATCTAAACTAAAATTTTTAAGAACTCACGAGTTTACATCTTCATTCTATTTTATTAGCAGGATACTAAACGCATACATTACCAAAAAAAATAAAAAAACTTTTTTTGATAAAGCTTTAAATGACGTGGCATTAAAAATAGACCAAGGCATAATCAAAGGATTTTCTCAGAATAAAATTTTTGAGTTCGAAAAAAAATAACTAAAAATTAATTATTTTTTAGAGATCGAATTAAATATAAACCAAATTAAATAAAAATCTTACTTTAAACCAAATATATATAATTGGGATACTCTATTCGATTTCTCTGTTAAACCACCAGTGGCTAATATAGCTATATAGGTTTTATTTTTGTAATTATATAATAATGGTGCTGCAGTTCCTTCCCCGTCCATTTTGTATTTCCATAAATTTTTTCCAGTTTTAGCGTCAATTATAGTGGCAAATTGATCAGTGGTACCCGTGGCCACTAAAAGATTTGAGGATAAAACTGAGACTCCACCATAGTTAAAAAGACCAACTTCTTTTTCTCCTAAAAATCCAAAAGGTTTTTTCCAATTTGTATTTCCAGTTGAAATATTTATTGATGATATTGAACCCCAAGGCGGGTTTGATATAAAATCTCCATCACCATCTAGCGCTTTTTCCCAATCACCCTCAAAGTATATGCTGTTATTATCCTTTGATTTATTATCCCAATTTATTAACAGTTTATTAATGTTCTTAAATTCATCTTCTGTAATATCAAGCCGCGTTTCATGCATATTAATGAAATCCGTATAATTCTTTATTTTATTATTTAAATCTTCAAAAATTGTTAATCCAACTAAAGAAGGTATATATTCTTTCCTTGTATCATATTCATTTACTACGTATTTACCATTTCTTGTAGAACCATGACAATCTGCACATTTAGATTTGTATAAAGAATAATATTTAAGATCTTTAACATTTTTTTCTTGTTCACTTGATTTAACCATGACTTTAATTTTATAAGGAACATGGTTTGATGGAACAAATAAATTTTGTGAAATTGGATCAAAAGCACTACCAACCCAATTGTTGCCTCCCACTAGGCCGTAAAATATAATATCTTTTCCTATTGTAGGAGGTTGATACCACCCGTAATTATTTTCCTCATCAAATTTTTTTAAAAATTTTTCATCGTTTTTAAGATCATCTCTTAAATCTTCTTTTTTAAATTCAATTTTAGCAAATTTTTTTGGAATACTTGGTTCGGGTTGATAAGGTGAAACAATTTCACTCGGTATATTTGATGGTAAAGTCTGTTTATAATTTATGTCGAATAAGGATTTGCCTGTTTTTCTCTCAAATACATAAGTATTACCAGTTTTTGTTGTTACTATTACTACTTCCAACAAAAAATCCTCTATTGTTATTTCTGCTAAAACTGGAGGTGCAGCGATATCAAAGTCCCATAAGTCGTGTTTGACATCCTGAAAGGTCCACAATATTTTTTTAGTTTTTAGATCAAACGCAATAATGCTACATGAGTTTTTGTTTTCACCTGGCCTATCAATACCAATAATTTCACGCTTGGGGTTACCTGTTACAACGAAATATATTCCATTTTTGTCATCTAATGCAGCTCCACCCCAAGGGTTAGCGTAAAAATAATCCTTACTTTTCTCGTGTAAATATTTTTCAAAATTTTTGATACCAGTTTTAATATTAACACTAGTAATCTCACCTTTTGTGACATTAGATACAATAATTTGATTTTCGTATATTACAGGTGGGATTAGCACAAGTCCTACCTCAACTGAGCCCAAATTTCCGAATTCTTTTACATATGAACCATCTTGAGGATCTAATTTATATAAATCTATTCCTGAATTAACAAAAATATAACCTTTATCTTCATCTTTTTCTTTATGATATACAAAACCTCTTTTGCTGATTGTATTATCAAAATCTACAGACCATACTAAGGAAAAATCTTCAGCGGATATTGCGACTAATTCCCAAGCTGCGGTTACAAAAATAATTTTATCTTCTGCAAAAATCGGGTTAATTCCAATTCTAGACTCCCATTTATCTTTTAATCCAAAATTTTCTAGAGTATTAATTTTTTTTTTTAAAATTAAACTCTCAATATTAGAAAGCTTTATATCCTGAGTTTTTAAATATTTATTGTTATAATTATTTCCATGAGATCTAAACCATGTTTTGTAATTTTTAATACTCGAATTTTTAACTGATAGTTGCTTCAAAATATTTTCATTATTTATTATACCTTTTATTTTAATTGGTTCTTTAAAGTAAATTTTTTCCAAATTTTTTTTTGATTTTAATAAATCCTCTTTTCCAAAATTGGGAAAAAATGTATTTTTGAGATTTAATGAAATTTTAAATAGATATTCGTTTTTAGATAAAATTGTTTTAATATTATTTTTTATCGAAACTGTATTAATACAATTTTTTATAATAGCCTTATTAAACTCTCCATTAACCTTAAGATTAGAAATTGACTTACATTTTTCAGATATCAAAATAAAATATGTAAATAAAAAAAATATAAAAAAGATTAATATTATAGAATTTTTTTTAGACATTTATGTTTGCAATTTAAAAACGTTTTTATTCTTTAACATATAAATTAAATATTTTGGGTTATTTAATTTTTAACTGTTCAAAAATGACTAATTTATCTAAAAATCTGTTATTTTTAAATTATTTTCTTTACAGTTCAACTTTTGAACAATATAAATGTTCAAATTTTGAACATGAAAGAAAATCAAGATCACTTTGAAGTTTTAAGAAAGATAGGCACAAAGCCCAAATCAACTCAGAGAGAGTTAGCAGTCTCGCTTGGATTTAGTTTAGGTAAACTAAATTATTGTATAAAAGCCTTACAAGAAAAAGGGCTTATTAAACTTAAAAATTTTAAAAATAATGATAATAAAATTAATTACTTATATATCTTAACTCCAAAAGGTATTTCAACTAAAACAAAACTAACAATAAATTTTATGAAAAGGAAAATGAAAGAGTACGAAGAGTTAAAAAACGAGATAGAAAAAAAATAGATTATGTGGATTGTTGCCAAAGTTAAAAAAAATGAGATTTCTCTTTTAAAAAATTCCTTAAAAAATAACTTAGGAAGTTTTCCTGAATTTTACTCACCTAAAATTATTATTGAAAAAGTAACCAAAAATAAAATTTACAAATTAGACAAATTAATTTTAGGAAATTATGTTTTTATAAAACATGATAAATTTGTAAATCTAAAAATTTTATCTAGTTTAAGGTTCATAAAAGGTTTGGATTATGTTTTGCCTTTTATTAATTCTTCTCAAAACGATATTTCAAAATTTATCAAAAACTGCAAACTTAACGAAAATAAATTTGGATATTTAACTCAAAGTTTTTTTGAACTAATAATAAACAAAAAGTACAAATTTAGCACAGGACCTTTTGTTGAATTTATTGGTGAAATATTGGAATTACAAAAAAACAGAATTACGACTTTGGTTGGCAATTATACAGTGTGTATAAACTCAAAAAAAGATAACTGTATTTTAAAGACCATATAAAAAAAATGACAAATCTAGGTAAAATTGATGTTTTGCCAAGTGCGGAGCTATGGGAAAACCAAAAATTTGATATTAACTTTCTTATAAACTATAGATTTAAATTTATAAATGTTATAATTTTGAGGTTGATAAAGCTATGAGTAATCTGAATAAAGATAAATCTTTTGATCATGATTTTAAACATGAGAAATTTTACACAGATTTAAGAAAGTTTGGTGAACAAGCTTACACATCTGAAGATATGCTTCCAAGAAGATATGTCTATGTTTTGACAAATCTATGTAATTTGGCGTGTGATTATTGTTTTCAAGTTAGAAAAAAATTGCCTGGAGCAATGACCGCCGACGATTGGATTTCTTTTTCCAAGCAACTTCCTCCTTATGCTAGAGTAACTTTTACAGGTGGTGAGCCCCTAGTTTTCAAAGGCTTTGATGAAGTCTTTCATGAAGTTGCTACGAAATTTGAATGTAACATGATTTGTAACGGACTAAGGCTTTCAGAAAAAAAAATAGACTTTCTATTATCGTATGAAAAATTTAAAGTTTTATCTATATCAGTAGATAGTGTAAATAATACAGTCAGAAAAATTGCTAATAAAAACCCAAAATTGTGGGACCTCCAGTGGTCTCATACAGAAAAAATGTGCAATTATTTTATAAAAAAAAGAAATGAATTAGGAAGCAAGTGTAAGCTAGATGCAAAAACAGTGATACTTGATGAATATGCAAATGAACTTCTTGATATACATAAGTATTGCATAGAAAAACTAGGATTCGACACACATGTCTTTACTTTTATGAAGGGCTCTCCTGTTCAAAATGCTGATTATGCCTTTGAATTTAACGAAATTTTCAAACAAAGTAATGCTTATGTGTATAAAAATTTTGATGTTATAAAAAAACAATTAAATTTGATTAAAGAATATAATTTAAAAAAAAATATTCCAGCATATTTAAATCCCAAAGTCATAAGTTTAAACAATGATGAAGAAATAAAAGAAAATCTTGACATTATGAATGAACCCAAACATGATAAAAACAAATTTCATGCATGTAAATGGCCGTGGACAAGTATGCATATTAATGCTGATGGAGCTGTATTTCCTTGTCTTTCAATTAACGCAGGAAATGTTAAAAAAAACTCACTGAAAGAGATTTATTATAGTGAACAATATAGGAAGTTTCGACAAACAATTAAAAATGCTGGAACCGTAGCTTCTTGCAATAGGTGTTGTTATTTAAAAACAAAATAAACTTTAAAGTAAATAAATTGAACTCCAGAATTGTTACAGTTAATTCTATTTTAAAAAAGAACCTGAAAAATAAAAAAATCGTCCTTACAAGCGGTGTTTTTGATTTAGTTCATATAGGTCATATTGATTATCTTACTAATGCATCAAAATATGGAGATATTTTAGTAGTTGCCCTTACTGATGACAAATTTGTTAACAAAGGTCCGTTTAGGCCGTATTTCAATGTAAATGAAAGAGCAGAATTTTTACTAAATTTGAAGGTAGTAGATTATATAATAATCAACAACGAAATTTCCCCAATAGAAATTATTTCAAAATTAAAACCTGCATTTTATATTAAAGGACCAGATTACAAGGATCAAAATAAAGATATTACCAAAAACATCATAAGAGAAAAAAAACTAATAAATAAAATTGGTGGAGAATTTAAAATTACAGAGGGCAGACAATTCTCTTCTTCAAAAATATTAAATCAAGAAAGTGATATATTAAACGATCAGGCTAAGATTTTCTTAAAAAAATTTAATAAAGAAGATTTATTTTTGAAATTTCTAAGAGGGCTCGATAAAATAAAAAGTTCAAAAATAATTTTATTTGGAGAAGCAATATTAGATGAATTTACCTATGTACAAACAAGAGGTAAATCTCAAAAGAGCAATATTTTATCAACATCTTTTTTAAACAAAAAAACTAACCTTGGTGGCGCATTAATAATAGCCTGTCATCTTTCATCTTTTTTTAAACAAATAGATCTGTTAATTGTTGGTAAATTAAGTAAAGATATTAAGGCACAGCTTCCTAAAAACATCAACTTAAGAGAAATTAGTATACAAAATTTTTCAATAATAAAAAAAAACAGATATGTTGATTATTATAGCAAATCAAAATTATTTCAAATTAATGAAAATGATGTTTTTTCTCTAGATCACAAAACTGAAAAAAAAATAATAAATAATTTTAAGAAATACCTTAATAAAAATTATAAGTTTGTTTTAGCAGATTTTGGCCATGGATTATTCAATAAAGGAATAGTTAAATTTTTAAATTCAAATAAAATAATTAAATATATAAATTGTCAAAGTAATTCATCGAACTATGGTTATAATATATTCACTAAATTTAATAACAGCAAGTTAACATGTGTAGACGAGAATGAATTTAGACTTTCAACACAAGAAAGATTAGAAAAAATTAGACCTTTAATTTTAAGAAACAGAAAATTTTTGAAAAAATTCAAAAATTTAATTGTAACTATGGGCAAAAATGGCTGTTATTTTTTAAATTTAAAAAGATTAACTTTTGTACCAACTTTATTTAAAAATCAAATTGATACACTTGGAGCAGGTGATGCTTTTTTTTCAGGAATGATAATTTGTGATCATCTTAATATATCTGAGGAAGAAAAAAGTGTAATTTCCCATATTTTTGGAGGAATACACTCAAATGTTTATGGAAACGAAAAGTACTTAACAAAAGAAAAAGTTCTAACAACGCTAAAATATATTCTTAAATAAATAATATGAAAGTATCTGATTTTATTTCCGAATTTTTGTCAAAAAAAACAACCCATGTTTTTGGCGGTCAGGGTGGTTTTATAGTTCATATAGCTAACAGCATCGATAAAAATAATAAATTAAAATTTATACCTGGTCAAAATGAACAAGCATCATCTATGGCAGCTGATGCTTATCATAGAGTAACAAATAAATTAGGTGTTGCTATTGCAACTAGTGGACCAGGTATTATAAATCTCTTCCAAGGTATTGCATGTTCATATTTTGACTCGATACCCTCATTGTACATTACGGGAGCGCCAGTATTACAACAGTTAAGATTAAACAAAAAAATTAGACAAATTGGATTTCAGGAAATGGAGGTTGTTGATTTAGTTAAGCCAATAACAAAATATGCAGTATTAATTAAAAATCCAAAAAAAATTAAATATGAATTAGAAAAAGCTTTATACATCGCAAATACAGGTAGAAAAGGACCAGTATTAGTTGATGTACCAGACGATATTCAAAGAATGAATTTAAATTTTTCAAAATTAAAAGGTTTTGTGAAGCCAATAAAAAAAAAGGCAATATCGAAAAGTTTCAAACTCAAGATTAAAAGACTTTACTCATTAATTATGAATTCAAAAAAACCTACTTTAGTTATTGGCCATGGCGTCAAACTATCAAATTGTGAAAAACAACTTAAAAAATTTATTAAAAAAAATAAGATACCTTTTTTAACTACTTGGGCTTGTTTGGATATGTTTAAATTTGATAATGAGTTAAATGCTGGGACCTTTGGTGTAGCAGCAACAAGAAATGGAAATTTTGTAGTTCAAGAGTCAGATTTATTAATTTTTTTAGGAGCTAGAATGAGCCCCCAACTAATTGGATCTAACCCAAAAATATTTTCACCAAAATCAAAAAAGGTTTTGATAGATATAGATAAAAATGAATTCAAAAATCATAGATTACCTAAAATAAGTTTAAAAATTAATGCTGATGTATTTAATGTTGTTAAAGAGCTTTCTAATAAGTCTTATAAAAATCTTAACTTGAATAAATGGATTTATAAAATTAATTATTTAAAAAAAATGTTTCCAATTTGTAGTGATCAAAATTTAAAGAATAATAAGCATGTTGATCCTTACGCATTTTTTTACTATCTAAATCAAGTATTGAATTCAAAACATATGATTATACCTGACGCAAGTGCAAATCTAATTTGGGCTATGCAAGGCTTGAAAGTAGATAACCAGAAAATTTTTACTGCATTAAATCATTCACCAATGGGCTATTCCGTCCCAGCCAGTGTAGGAGCTTATTTTGGGGATCAACAAAAAAATATTATAAGCATAATAGGGGATGGGTCTTTGCAAATGAATATTCAAGAACTGGAAACTATTAAAAATTTTAAAGTCAATGTTAAGATATTTGTTATTAACAACAAAGGTTATGGATTAATTAAACAAACCTTAGAAACATGGTTAAATTCGAAATATACAGGTGTAGACAAAAAAAGTGGATTAAGTTTACCAAACTTTATTTCTATCTCTAAAGCATATGGAATAAAAACTTTTAACATAAAGAATAATTTAAATTTAAAATCAAAATTAAAACATATTATAAATTTAAAGGGTCCTGTTTTAATAAACGTTAATGTAGATCCTAAAAAGAGAGTTAAACCGAAAATTGATTATGGCAATCCACTTCATGAAATGTCACCAAAGCTTGATCAAAACTTTATTAAATCAATTGTAGACATTTAACTTTATAAGATTTTTACAATATCTTTTTAAAATATTAATTGTTGTAGATGGTTTGAAACCAAATTCATCTTGAACTATTTTTGTTGAAATTAGAAAAAACTTTTTGTTATTCCCAGACGATATTATTTTTGATTTTGATTTTATGGAAAATTTTATAAATTCAATTATATCACCTAATTTCATTGGATTTCTAGCAGCCAGATGACATACTTTGCTGATTATTTTTTTTTTTAATACAAAGCTAATGAAAGTGAATATTTCCTGAACATCAATTAAATTATTGAATTTTTTTTTTAGATTAAAAAGCTTTATATTTTCGTTTTTAATTAAACGGAAAGTAATTTGCTTTAAAAGCGGACCTTTCTGAGAAGAGGTTGTTAATACACCAGGTAATCTCAAACATATGGCTTTAAAATAATTTTTATTTGAACAAAGCAATTTTTCAGAATCTATTTTTGATTTTGCGTAAAAGTCTAATCGAAATTTGTCATCTTCTGAAATTAGATGTTTATTTTTATTAAGATTTTTATAAACCATCATAGTTGACATAAAAAAAATTTTTGAAATTCTTTTTTTGTTTGAGAATTTAATAATATTTTTTGTCATTAAGATATTTTTTTTATAAACTTTAGATTTGTTAGTTCTAATATGTCTGTCCAAAGACGCACAGTGAATAACAATATCAATTTTATTCTTTAATCTTATCGATTGCTCGAGGTCACAAAGAAAAAATTTAATACGATTAGTATTTTTTGACTTTATTTTTCTAACAGGTAAGAATAGATTGTAATTAGTTTTTTTTAAAAAATAATTTTTTAATTCGTTTCCAACGTGGCCGCTAGAACCCGTTAATAATATATTCATTCAATTATCTTGTTTTAAACAACAAATATGTTAATTAATCTTTAAAAATCAACAACTATTTATGGCAATATTTGATATAGGATATTTTAAACATAAACCTGTTAATAGAAAAAATACCCATCAGGCTTGGAACATACTTAAAAAAGCTGTAGCTTGCGAGCTAGACTTCAGATTTTATGATGGAAAAAGAGACCAGGGATTTGGAGGTTATCATTATGATGGCAGATGGCAAAAACTTATGCCAAAAATTATCAAAAAATACAAATTAAATAAAAAATCTAAAGTCTTAGAAATAGGATGTAGAAAAGGTTTTTTTCTAAAAGATTTAAAAAAAATTATTCCAGGTATAAAAGTATATGGTATTGAAGATCATATTTACCCATTAAAAAATTGTGAAAAAGAAATTAAAAAAAATGTTAAGTTTGTCGATAAATATTACAAAATAAATTACCCAAAAAACCACTTCGATCTTGTTATTAGCTTAAGCAATATATATCGATATAATCTTACTGATATGATGAGAACATTAAAAGTTATATCAAAGATTTCAAAAAAAAGCTGGATTAGTGTGGCAACTTACAAAACACGACATGAAAAAAAGAAATTTGAAGAATTTTCATACTTATACAATATTTTGCTTAAAAGAGATGAATGGAAAAAACTATTTAAATATGTTGGTTACAAAGGAGATTATTATTTTACAGATAGCAAAAGTTTAGGATTATAATTACATGCAAAAAAGATACTACAATAGCAACTTTTCTAAAATTTCAAACGATGGTAAAAAATTTTTAGAAAAAGGCTATATTGTAAAAAAAGTTGAAAATTTAGATTCTCTCAATTTTTTTAAAAAAAATATTAATCAAACAATTTCTTCAGAAATAGGTAGCAATATTAATTTGAATTCATTTCATAAAAAAATAAATAAAGATAATTTAAATAGTGTTAGATTAAAGATTATAAAAAAAATTAATTCTGAAAAATATAAAGAATTAAATTCTAAACAACATTACTTCAGAATTGCATCTGAAGGTATTAAGGATATTGTTGGAACTGAAATTGCCATGCAAAATGAGATCAGCTTATCTATACAGATGCCGAAAGATAAATCTTCCTTACTCCCGCTTCATTCAGACACTTGGTCTGGAAATTCTCCTTTTGAGGTAGTTTTATGGGTACCACTTGTTGATTGTTATTCTACAAAATCTATGTTTATTTTAGAAAATAAAAATATTAATAACTTTGAAAAATTATACAAAAAAAATTTTAACAAAACTTCAGATCATCTTTTTAACTCAGTAAGAAAGTATTTAAAGTTCATAGATATCAAATATGGAGAATATATGATCTTCAATCAAAATTTGCCTCATGGTAATATTGTAAATCAAACTAATGAAACTAGATGGTCAATGAATTGTAGGTTTAAAGGTCTATTTTCACCTTATGTTAATAAAAAATTGGGTGAAGTATTTACTCCAATAACAATATCTCCATCATCAATAGCTGGAATAAACTACAAATATCCAAAAACATGAAAGTACTTAAGGGATATATTTTTAGCAGGAAACTTTTAAATGGAGATTATGTCACACAAAAAACTCAAAATTTGGTGATTAGAGAGTCTTGTAAATTAAAAAATTTTCAATTAGAGCTAAGTTCTGCAGAGTATATTATGGAAAATTCATACTTAGTTTTAAACAATTTAATAAAAAATCTAAAAAATTATGATGGAGTAGCCTTTTTTAGTTTATTTCAACTTCCCGCTTTAGAAAATAAAAGATCAGAATTTTATAATACTTTTTTAAAGAAAAGAAAATTAATGTATTTTTGTAACGAAAAAATAATTTTAAGCAGTTTTAAAGGCGTAATAAACGTTGAAAATATTATCAATATATCAAAAATACTTCACTTAAGCCCTAATAAAAAAGATTTAGAAAATATTTTATAGAATGAGAAACTTTTTACCAAATCAATACAACAAAGATAGAAATATAAAATTAAGTCACAGTTACCTTATAGAGCAATTTTCTGATTATAAAAAGATATTAGACAGGTTAAGCAAAGTAATTCAAAAGGGAGATTATACTTTAGGAGACCAGGTAAATCTTTTTGAAAAAAAATTATCACAGAGAATGGGATCAAAATATACTATCAGTGTGGGTAATGGAACGGACGCTTTATTTTTGGCACTTAAAGCTTTAAATATAGGTAATGGAGATGAGGTTATAACGACTCCCTACACTTTCATAGCTACCATTGGATCTATTGTTACTTCAGGAGCTAAGCCGGTATTTGTGGATATTAAAGATGATTATAATATTGATGAAAACAAAATAGAGAGAGCAATTACAAAAAAAACTAAAGCTATAATGCCTGTACATTGGGCAGGGCGACCCTGTGAGTTAGATAAGATAAAAAAAATTGCGAAAAAACATAAATTAAGAATAATACAGGATAGCTGCCATTGCATTGATGCGAGATATAAGAATAAACATTTGGTAGAATATGGCGATATTTGCACATTCAGCCTTCATCCGTTAAAAAATTTAAATGTATGGGGTGACGGAGGTTTTATGTTAACTCAAAATAAAAAAATTGCTGAAAAGCTTTATCTTTTAAGAAATCACGGTTTAATTAATCGAGATACATGTAAGGTTTTTGGTTTTAATTCTAGACTTGATACAATTCAGGCAGTTGTAGGTAATTACAAAATTGAAAATAAACTTAATAACATAACTAATAAAAGAATTAAAAATGCACTTTTATTAGATAAACTTTTGAAAGATAATCCAAATATAATTACAGTGAGAAGAAAAAAAAATTTAAAAGAGGTATTTCATTTATATCACATAAATGTGAAAAAAAATCGAGATAGATTAAAATCTTACTTATTAAAAAACAATATTGATGCTAAAATACATTATCCGAGACCAATACACCTTCAGCCTGCAGCAAAATTTTTGAAATATAAAAAAGGTGATTTTCCCATTGCAGAAAAAATCGCTAAAACCTCCTTGTCCTTGCCAGTTCATGAATTCATAAAGAAAAAAGATATACATCATATGGCGAAGTTGATTAATAAATATCTTAGATAACTAGTGGAAAAAATATTAGTAACAGGTGGTTGTGGTTTTATCGGTACCAATCTGATACCAGCGTTACTTAAATCAAATTATAAAGTTCTATCCATAGATACTCAATATTTTGGAAATTTTTTGAGTAAACATAAAAATTTAACTAATCTAAAGATAAGTGTTAAAGATTTAAATAACTCACACTTAAAAAAAGTTAAATATGTTATACATTTGGCTGCAATTTCTAATGATCCTGCAGCATTATTAGACTCTAAAATAACTTGGGAAACTAATGTCCTAAACACTTATCACTTACTTGAGCTTTGTAAAAAAAATAAGATTAAAAAATTTCTTTTTGCCTCCTCCGGTAGCGTATATGGAGTGAGTAAAAATAAGAAAGTAACTGAAAGTACAAATTTATTGCCGATTAGTGATTATAATAAAACCAAAATGATTGGTGAGAAAATAGTTGAGCGTTACAAAAAACATTTTGATACAATAATTTTGCGTCCTGGAACAGTTTGTGGATTTTCTAAAGCCCTAAGATTAGATTTAACTGTTAATGCGATGACTTACGACTCAATAATAAAAAAAAAAATAGTAGTAAATGGTGGAAGCCAAATAAGACCACAATTACACATTGATGACATGGTAAATGCATACATTTTTTTTCTAAAAAAAAAAAAGGTTGGGATCTATAATATTGGATTTGAAAACTTTAGTATAAATAAAATCTCAAAGATAATTAAGCAAAACAACAAAAATTGTAAAATTGTCAAAAATAGATTAAATGATATTAGATCCTATAGACTAAACTCAGATAAGTTATTAAAAATAGGCTTCAAACCAAATAAAAATTCATTTTTCGCAATAAAGGAGTTAATTCAAATATTTAAAAAAAAAAAGAAATTTAATGAAAATTCTTACAGAACTAAAAAATTAAAAAAAATATTTTCAAGAAAGCAAATTGCTAAATTTTTTTAAAAAAAATTATATTCTTATTTTAAAACTATTTATTTTGATACCAGTAATACTTTTATATTTGGTATTAAGATTATTTTTAAAAATTAAAATTGGTAAAATTGAAACCAATCTCTTTGGCCATTTATTACCACAAACAGATATTTTTATATGTGAAAATTATAAAAAATTATACAAAAATTTGATTGTGATTTGGTTTACAGACAAAATCATATGTAATAAATACATACTCAACAAATTTAAAAAACATTTAATTATTTTACCACGACACATTCTGGAGCCTGTAAATTTATTTTTTTCATATTTTAATTTTAAAGAATATCTAAATTATTATTATTTTGATAAAAAACATAATTTATATCTTTATGGTAAAAAAGAAGATAACTATAATCTAATTAAAGAATATCCATCTCCAATAGAGTTTACAGAAGTAGAAATAAACAGAGGTCTTAAAATGTTGAAAAGTTTTGGATTAGATAAAAATGATAAATTTGTTTGTTTTTCATCAAGATCCGGAAATTATAAAAATGAAAAATTTATAGCAGTAAAAAACTCAAATATTGATAACCAAAAAAAGGGTATAAATTTTTTGATTAATAAAGGTTATAAAGCTTTAAGACTAGGAAAAAATCATACCAAAAAAATTAAGTGGGCAAGTGAAAATATAATAGATATTACAACAGATAACGATGAAAATGATTTTATTAATTTGTATGCTTTATCTAAATGTGAATTTTTTATTTCAAGTGGAGGAGGGGTAGCTTATATGGGGTCATTGATGAGAAAACATAGGCTATTAATTGACTATTTTAAATTCAGTTTATTATATCATGAGCATTTGGATTTTACACCAATGCTAATTCCAAAAAAGATTTACAGTTTGAAAAATAAAAGTTTTTTAAAATATTCTGAATCTTTCCAAAGTAACATATTCGAATTAGATATAGTTGACCAATTAGACAAATTAGGGCTCAAATTAGTAGATAATACGCAAGATGAAATTGAAATGGCAATATACGACATGTATCTTTATAATGAAAAAAAGTTAGATTTGATGAGAGAAAAAGAAAAACAAAAACATTTCTGGAAAAAATACAAAGATACTTTCAAATTTGACACAAAAAATTTAATAATATGTCCAAGTTTTTTTGATAAAAATAAAGAACTATTTTAATAATTTAGTCTTCAATATGAAAAAAAAATTTACTTTTTGTTTTGATTTAGACAATACGATCTGTAAAACAAAAGGAAATGATTACCTCAACTCTAAACCAAAAAAAGAATGTATAAAACTAATTAATCGTCTTTATGAAAATGGACATATAATTAAAATAAATACGGCAAGGTATATGGGTAGAAATAATGATAATTTTGTCAAAGCAAAAAAACAAGGGTACTCCAAAACGCTAAAACAACTAAAAAAATGGAAAATTAAATTTCACAAATTTAATATTAACAAATACTCCGCTGATATTTATATTGATGATAAGTCATATAATTATAACGTTGGATGGAAAAAAAAATTTAAAAAATTTACAAATGAATAAAGCTGAAGAGTTTTTAAAAAAATACCTAATGTCATTTTCAGAAATTATCAACAATGATAATCAATCACATATTAAATTAATTAAAATACTTAAGGTGTTAAAAAAATATAGAAATAAAAAAAGAGTTCATATTTTTGGAAACGGCGGTAGTGCCACTATTGCTAGCCATTTTAGTATGGATTTGACAAATAATTCCTCAATAAAATGTATAAGTTATAATGATCCATCTTTAATTACGTGCTACTCAAATGATTTTAAGTTTGAAAACTGGGTTTCTAGGACAATTTATAAATATGGAGAAGCAGGAGATTTATTAATACTTATATCCTCTAGCGGTGAGTCAAAGAACATGATTAATGCCTCGAAAGCTGCCAAAAAAAAAAAAATTTCATAAGATTATAACTTTCACGGGTTTCAAAAAAAATAATAAGTTATCTAAAATTGGAAATATAAATTTTTGGGTTAATTCAAAAAATTACAATTTAGTTGAATCATCACATCATTTTTTTCTTTTAACTTTAGTTGACCTTATAAAATTGTCTAAATAATTTAATGAGATTTTTAAGTAGAAATTTTTTTTACATTACCTCATTTTTATTAATCGTAATTTTAATTTATATCCTATATAAATCAGAAATTATATCATTGGGCAAGAAAAGGGATTACTATGAGATATACTATTATTTTTTAGGAATATTTCTTGTTATAAATTTAATTATCTTATTTCTTCCTCACGTATGCCAAACTTACTTTAAAATAATAATTTTAAGTTTGATAACCACAGCTTATCTTTTCGAAGGATATATAAGTATTAATGGCAGTTTAAGCACAAGGGAAAAAAAAGAAAGAATTTTTAAATATAAAGAACTTACAGGAAAAAACTACGATACTAGAACCAAAATACAAATTTATAATGATCTTAATAAAGAAAATGATTTATACAAACTTAATATTACATGGCCCACAATAATAAATAACAAAGATGAATATGATAATATCGATTTAAAAAAATTAGAAAATTTTTTACCTTTGTCAGGATTTTCTAATTCAAAAATAATACACTGTAATGAAAATGGATATTATTCAATTTATGATAGCGATAGGTATGGTTTTAATAATCCTGACGTTGAATGGAACAAAAAAACAATTAAATATTTATTAATTGGCGACTCTTTTGCTCATGGAGCTTGTGTGAACAGGCCTTATGATATTTCCTCTGTTCTAAGACAACTTTCAAAGCAGGGGGTAATTAATTTAGGACAAGACTATACAGGGCCATTAATAATGTATGCCAGGTTAAGAGAATATTTATCAAAAAATGTTGAGAATATCCTATGGTTTTATTATGAAGGCAATGATTATGATGACCTCAACAAAGAGTTACAAATTGATATTTTGCAGAATTATTTGAATAATAACATATTTAATCAACAATTAATCGATAGGCAAAATGAAGTTGATTTGTATTCGTTAAAAATCTTCAAAAATTTAAATAAAATTAAAGCACCTGTTGATAAAAACAATAGGGATTTTTCAATAATAAAATTTATAAAACTTTTTCAAACGCGATGGTACATTTATCGTTTATATTTTTTAAGAGAACTAAATCAAAATCCAACCGAGCATTTAAACCAAAATTTTAAAAAAATACTAACTCTAGCTAATCAATTAGCTAAGGAAAATAATTCTCAATTGTACTTTATTCATCTGCCTGTTGGCACCAGGTACGCTAGCTTAATAAATAGATTTAAGAAAAATGACCAATTTATATCAAAGATGTTAAATGAACTGAATATACCGTATATCAATTTAGATAAAGAACTATTCAGTATACAAGGAAATCCAAGAGATTTATTTTCGTTCAACCAGATAAATATCCACTATAACACTGAAGGGTATAAGAAAGTTGCTGAGACTATTCATAAGTTTATTTCAGCTAATGAATAATAAATTTAAAATTTACCATAAAAATGAAAAGATAGGTAATAATGCAAAGCTGTTTGGTAAAATTCTCAAATTATAGAATATAATTTAGATTAATGATATTTTTAAAAAAAATAAAAGAGATTATCCCTAGTAGTTTCTATTTAAGTATTTTTTTATTATTAATATTTTCAATTTTAGGTGCACTATTAGAGCTTCTTGGAATAGGCATGGTGTTACCTGCGGTTGAGGTATTATTAGAAAAAGAAAGTTTGATTTTTGATAAATTAAATTTTTATTTGCAAGACATAATTCCCTCTAATGGAAAAAACGATAAATTAATAATATTATATTTATTGATAATTGTTTTTGTTTTTAAAAACATTTTATTAATGTTTTTACATTGGTATAAAGTTAATTTTAATGTGAGACTTACAGAGAAGCTTGCAACAAATTTGATTAATCATTATTTGCAGTCAGAATACATTTTTCTCCTAAGAAAAAGCACCAGTGAGATTATTAGGAATCTTGTTGGCGAATGCTCAATTTTAAATAAAAAAGTTTTAAACCCTATTTTACAAATTTTAATGGATATCATGATATTTGTAGGACTTATATCATTATTATTAATGGTTGAATTCAGAATCACTTTTTCAATAATTGTTATTCTAGTATCTTTAATATTATTTTATTACTTTTTTTCAAAGAAACTACTTTATAATTTAGGTCTTCAAAGACAAAAATTTTCAAAAAAAGTTTTAAAATCTACCCAAGAAGCCTTTCAAGGTTTGAAAATAATTAAAATTTTTAAAAAAGAAACTTACTTTAAAAATTTGTTTTCAGAAAGTATGGTAAAAAATTTAAATGTTGAAAAAAACCAAAGCTTGATACTTGTAGCACCAAGGTTATTAACAGAAATAATTTTTGTAAGTATTTTTGTATTTTTTGTTATTTATTTAATTAAATTAGATATTTTTTTTGTTAATATAATACCTCAACTATCAATTTACTTTGTTGCAGCAGTAAGATTAATTCCTACTGTAAATCGTTTATCTTTAAATATACAAACTATAAGATACGGCAAACCATCAGTCGATTTATTGTTTGAAGAATTCAATAAATTTGAAAATAAAAATAAAATTACGACTAAAAATAACAAAGATTTTGAATTAAATAACAGTATTGAATTAAAGAATATTAGTTTCTCATATAATAATCAAAAAAATATTCTTAAAAATATCAATTTAAAGATAAAAAAAGGTAGTATAATAGGTATTGTTGGCCAAACAGGAGAGGGAAAATCAACATTAGTAAATGTTTTAATCGGTCTGCTAAAACCTTCATCAGGTTCAATATTCTTAGATGATAATTTATTAAAAGATAATTTATACGATAGCAAAAATTTTATAGGTTATGTACCGCAAGATACTTTTTTACTTGATGGTACAATAAAACAAAATATTGTTTTTACACTTGAGGAAGAGTTTAACTATAATAAAGAAAATTTAAATAAAGCATTAAAATTATCGAAATTAGAAAAATTTGTTGATAGTTTACCAAATAACATAAATTCTCAAATTGGAGAAAGAGGATCTAAATTATCAGGCGGGCAACAACAAAGAGTTTCAATTGCTAGAGCATTATATAGAGATCCTAAAATCCTAATTTTTGATGAGTCGACGAGCTCCTTAGACATTGACACGGAAAGACAAATAGTAAGGGATATTGAACAAATGAAAGTTGGTAAAACTATAATAATAATATCTCATAGAGACTCAACTTTAAAATATTGTGACGAAATTTATAAAATTTATGACGCTAAATTAGATAAGATTAAATAAATTATTTGTTATTTTGGACTTGCTATAGCTATTAATGTATCAGAGCGCTTCATTTTAATTAATTTACTCTTATATTCATTATTAATTCTATCGTTAAATATTGTTTTATATTTAATATGACCACCAGGCTTGTCATCTAAAATCCAGCCTAAATGATTGTCTAGCCCGTATCTTTGAAAAAAAATGATTTTAACTTTTTTAAACCCTGACTTAATTAAAATCTTTTTTAAGGATTTTTCAGTGTGTAATATTAAATGTTGCTCCCAAAATGTGAATTTTTTAAAAGCTTCATGATTTAATTTTGAAATTAAAAAATCGTTTGCATGAGGAACTTCAATTATCAATTTTCCAGAACTTTTTAACTTTGTTTTGATCTCTTTTAAACTTTCTACTTGATGAGGGAGATGCTCCAAAACATGAAATAGAGTTATAACGTCAAAATTAATGTTAAATAATTTAATATTATTTTTTATATTAATGTTTGAAAATTTTTTTTTAATATAATTGATATTCGAATTATTAATTTCCAAACCATATTTTTTTTTTGTATTATCAACTCTTCTTAAAAAATCTCCTAACGAACATCCATAATCTAAAATATTCTTTTTTTTAAGATATTTTTTAAATTGGTGAAATCGTCTATCAGTATCCTGGAGTCTATCTAAATTTATTTTTTTTCCATTTTTTATTATTGGCGAGATATTTTTTTGATTTCTATAAAAATTTCTACTCGTAATATATTTTTCTAAAAATATTACTTTTTCTTTAATGTCTTGAAACACATTAATTTTTTTATTCCTAGTTCTCTTAGCTATTAAATTTAGATTTTTATTCGAAATAAGATTTAGTTTTATTAACTCAAAGTAAATTGGATTAGTAATATTTTTTAAAAATTTTTTAGATATTCCCATTTTATTTAATCGCATTAAAATTCATATAAGAGTAATTATTTTTAAAGATTATATGAAAAATTAACAATTAAAAATCATTTTTTAAGCAAAACTTGCATAAAAGATACAACAAGAATAATAATAGAATTTTATGATTCAAAAAATAGATCAGTTACCTGAAGATATTCTTATATATTGCCCACAATGTTTAATTGATATAACCTCCAACTTAAACTTTTAAATCATGTTAAATCTTAAATTAATCTAATGTTTAAAAATTTATTAGTTCTTGATATTGCAAACAATCATTTTGGTGATGCTAATCATTTAAATAAAATTATTAATGAATTTTCAAAAAGAATTATAAAAAATAAGATTAATTCATGTTTTAAGTTTCAGTTTAGAAACTTAGAAACTTATCTTCACAAAGATTCTTGGGAAGATAAAGACAATCATTATGTTAAAAGATTTAGATCCACTAAACTCGCTTTTAAACATTATGAACAAGCAATCAAAAAAATTAAAAAGCTCAAGATAAAAACTTGCTGCACACCATTTGATGAAGAATCTGTAAAATTAATTGAAGATTTAAAATTTGACTATCTTAAAATTGCAAGTGTATCCTCATTAGATTGGAGTTTATTAGATAGAGTTTCAAAAAATAAAATACCCAAAATAATTTCCACTGGCGGCAAGTCTCTTGAAGAAATTGATAAGATAGTAAGCTTTATGAAACACAAAAAGCAAAACTTTGCATTAATGCACTGTGTTTCAATTTATCCAACTGAAAATCGAGATTTAAATTTACATTCAATAACAGAGATGAAAAAACGATTTCCTGATATTGAAATAGGCTGGTCAACACATGAGAACCCAGACGATATGTTGCCAATGATGGTTTCGTATGGTCTTGGAGCTCGAATTTTTGAAAGGCATATAGGTATTAATACAAAACAATACCCACTTAATAAATACTCAATGACTGAAAGACAATTTGAAAAATACATAAATGTTTTTCACTCTGTAATAGATTCTATAGGCACTGGTAAAAAGAATATGCTTTCTAGAGAAATAGACTCGTTAAAAAAACTCGATAGGGGGGTTTATATATCAAAAGATTTGAAAAAAAATAGTAAAATAACAAAAAAAGATATTTATTACTCATTTCCTTGTTTAAAAAATCAGATACCAGTAAATGACTTCAGTTTAAAAACTTATAATTATTCAACAAATGAAGACTTACATAAAAACAAACCACTACTTATCAAAAATTTAAAAAAAACCTTAAAAGATAATATTACTTTTGTTTATCACACATTACATAAAGTGAGAGCAGTCATTAATATGGCAAATATTAAAATAGGAAAAAATTATAGTTTAGAAATTTCACATCACTATGGGGTTAGTAAATTTAATAAATATGGTTGTGTTTTATTTACCTGTATTGATGAAAAAGATTATGCAAAAAAATTAGTTTATCAAAATAAAAATCAGTTTAATCCATTCCATTTACACAAGAAGAAAGATGAGTCATTTCATATATTATA
>MDTG01372284.1_pt1 | contig 20774 bp, 13 predicted proteins | sample 811421 | NCBI WGS metagenome assembly MDTG01 (sample SAMN05326645, study PRJNA326480) | marine metagenome | isolation source: seawater | place: Pacific Ocean: South East | collected 2011
GCCGGTCCGGCGGCATTCGGCCATGCCCAGGGAAGTCTTTCCATCCAGGTTGTCCTTGGGTATCAGGAAGTCCTCACTGCCGCCAGGCTGGCCCCATGGAGTCCGGCCTTCCGCGGCGATGAAAGCGGTGTTGTAGTTGTAGCCCGTGTATGGATCGCCGTTCCAGTTCGAGGGGCCCTCGTATCCAGGGCACTGAAGGGTCTTGTCCGGCTTGTCGGCATAGGTCCAGAGAAGCCCTGGTCGAACCGTGCCATCGGGGCGTTTCCAGTAGTCCCATGCTCTGACATCTCCGGAGTTGGCATCATCATCCAGACCATGCAGAAGAGCGGGTGGAAACTGTGCGTCATGTTCTATCGCGTAGAGAGTGGCGGCTCTGGCCATCGTTCTGAGGTTGTTCATGCAGTGTGTGCCCATGGCGTGGTTGCTCATGCGGCCAATCGCCGGAATCAGCAGGCCCAGAAGCAGCGCAATGATGCAGATGACGACCATCAGCTCGATAAGCGTGAAACCACCTTGGCGATGGGGTCTGCTCATTGAGTCCATCCCTTGAGCATCAGGAGAAGATCGACGACATCGATGTTGCCATCGTTGTCGATGTCGGCGGGATTGCCCGAGCTGGCCGAGCCCCATGCCTCAAGCAGCATCAGCAGATCATTGACGTTCACCAGCCCATTGCCGTCGAGATCAGCGGGCTGCTGTGGAGGCACATCGACGATGCCATCGATCTCCGGCGCCAGAAAGGCATCCACCGGAACACTGATGCGGACGAATCGGATCCGATTCAGGCCAAGTGGTTCAAGATCGATGCCGACGCCGCCGGCGGACCGGCCATAGGTCTCGACCAGGTCGCTCCATGGGATTCCGATGGTGCTCGTCCAGGAGATGGCGGGGTCCATCGGTGTGAGAAAATCACTTGGCTCACTGCCAGGTTCCATGTCGTAGGGATCGGCATCGATCCAGCCTCTTGTGGGCCAGGCGTCATCGGCAAGACAGCCCGGGACCATCAACCAGTCTTCTCCATCCTCACTGAGGGAGATGAGGCCACCATCAGCTCCGAAGAGCCCGTTGTTGGTTCCCAGCGGGCTGTTGCCGTCGATGAAACCGGAGTTGCCGAAGACGATCAGATCAATGCCGTGGGGATTATCCGGATCATTCATGATCCACTCGTCGAAGGCGATGACCAATTCGCCACCAGCCCCAATCGAGACCAGCTCATTGGGGGTCCAGGCCGGCTGGAACGGGGAGACGACGCCGGGATCAATACCCTGACCGGACATTCTTGCAGGTTGTCCGAGGCTTCTCTGAGGTGAGTCGTAGCCGGGAGCTCCTCCGATTCCTGGTTCCCAGTTGATGACGACATCCGCCCATGGATCCTGAGACATCGCATGGATCGATGAGATCATCAGGCAGAGGCTGGCAAGTGTGATTCGTACTCTCATGAGCGACTTTCCAGCTCCGAATCGCGCGGAGCCACTCCCAGAGAAAGCCTGCGGGCCAAGGTACGATGGGGCGATGCGATATCCACCGGGAGCCTGGTGAGATCACATGGCCCAGAACCCGATGTCGAATGACCGCGCAGGCATGGACATAACAGCAAAGGCAGGTTTTCCGGCTCCGGGAGAACATGTCGGCCTTCCCGCCCCAGCAGGGGCAGTGGCATTTCGACACGCATTGGATCATCCTCTGGGGGAGTCCATGGTCCCGTTACGGCGGCGCGTCCGCGGCGGTTTTTCACCGCCTTCCCTCTTGATGGTTTCAGGCCATCTCCCCGATTGGGGTTCGTGCCGTCGACACCTTTGCCTGTTGGAGTATACCCGACCCGCTCAGAAGACTCGAAAGAGCGGTTTTAGGGCAAGGATCCACTCGAATTCGTTGACACTATGAGTGGCTCCGAGATAGCATCGCCTGACTACACGGGTCCTTCATGAGGGAGGACCTCGCCATTTTCAGATCATCCAAGTCCACGAGGACTTGAGGAGCGCTCCTGATGAGCAATATTGCTTCCCCCTGGCACCTGGTCCGACCGGGATTCATCCTTCTTCTGGTACTGGCTCTCTTTGCAGGGACCGTCCATGCCGAGGATGCCAATAGTCCGACGACCAACCTTGAGGACTTCGTCCACTTCGCACTGGTCGCGAACGTTCCGATGGCGGAAGCACATGCCAAGGCGCTGCTGGACAACGTCTCCGATTCCGAACTCGCCGAGTTGGTGGATGAGAAGCCCAAGCTTCGCAAGAGACTCGCCCGTGCGCTCGATTGGGCCAGAAGAGTTCCGGAGATGGAGGCGACCGTCACTGAATTGGCGGATCGAATCGAATCAGGCCGCATCGAACTGGCTCACAGTCCGGAACGTGTCAAACAGGCCATCTCCATGCTCGATGGTTCCAGACGTGATCAGCTGGTCGCTCGAAAACGTCTTGTCGCCGCCGGTGAATACGCCGTTCCGGGTCTCATCAAGCTGATCACATCGGACAGTACCGGCGAGCGTGTCCGTTGGAATGCGGAACAGATCCTCATCGAGATCGGTCGTGAGGCCGTGACTCCGATGACCGTCGTCATTCCAAACGTCGCCGATGACGACAAGAAGCGTTTGATCGAGATCCTCGAACAGATCCGCTACATGCATGCTGCACCGATCCTGGCCGAGATCGCAACCGACCCATCGGCATCCGAGGATGTTCGAGCAGCGGCTCGTCGTGCCTTGAACAACATGGGGATCTCCCCTGAAGCCACTGCTGGTGAGCTTCATTCCGAACTGGCTCGCATGTACTTCGACGAGCGAGAGGATCTCGTTGCCAGGCCTCTTGATTCCATGAGCAACATCTGGATCTGGGGTGAGCAGGGGGATCTGATGACGAATCCTGTGCCGATGGAGATCTACTCTCCGATCATGGCAATGCGAACATCGGAAAAAGCCCTCAGCTTCGAACCCGAGGACAGTTCAGCACTGGCGATCTATGTCGCCTCCAATCTGCGTCGTGAGAACAGATTGAAGGGAAATGAAGACCCGTTCTTCACGGAGATCGACTACTCCCCACAATTCCACGCGACCTATCACGGACCTGGTATCGGTCAGGATGTCCTGGTCCTGGGGCTGGACAGTGGGGACACACCGCTTGTTCGAGACGCTCTTTATGGCCTGGCGGCCACTTCGGGTCAGGACAATCTGTTTGGTCGATACGTCGGTCGCGAGCCTCTGGTGGACGCCCTTCAGTACCCAGACAGACGAGTTCAGTTCGATTCCGCGCTGATTCTTGCCAGAGCACTCCCCGATCAACCTTTCCCGGCATCGAATCGAGTCATTCCTCTGCTGGCTTCAGCCATCAGGACAAGTGGTGACGAGTATGCGATCGTCATCGCCGAATCGACCGAGGACAGACGTGCCGCACAGGACAGGCTGGAGGCGATGGGTTTCAAGGTCGTTGGAACGGATCGTTCAGTTGCCCGACTGGCAGATGCAATCAGTCAGTCTCCCGGTATCGATCTGGCCTACGTCCAGGGTGGGAGTCTCGACTCCTCCGAGACCGTTCTTGACAACCTTCGTTCCACATCCGGAACGCTCAATACCCCGGTCGTGTTCTCCGTGGCCACCGTCGATCTGCCTGCCTACAAGTCCAAGTATGCACGCAACACGAAGGTCGCCCTCATTCGCTCTGGAATTTCCGATGAGGCCTTCGTCGCGAATGTGGAGGGTCTGCTGGAAGAGGCCTCCGGGGGCAGGATCACGGAATCCGATTCGGACATCTATGCGATTGAATCACTTGACGCGTTGAAATCGATCGCTCTGGTCAGGCCACAGGCCTACGAGATAACGGATGCCGAATCCACGCTCGTCGCCGCTCTTTCCGAGCGTCGGGACATGACGAGGATGATGGTTGCCGAAATCCTGTCCTACATGGACAGTCCATCCGCCCAGAGGGCGTTGCTGGATGCGGCGATGTCGCCCGAGGCTGGAGACGATCGAATTCAGCTGCTCAGCTATGCGGCGGCTTCCATTCGTCGATTCGGCGATAACGCCACCAATGCCCAGGTCGCAGAATTATCCAAGTTGATTCAGTCCTCCACCGGCATGGAAGCCGATGCCGCTGCCCAGGTACGTGGAGCCTTGAACAGGCCGGCATCCGATCAGACGAGATTGACCAAGGGACAAGGGTCCTGATCAGCGACGATTTTATTGCCGCCCTAGCTCAGTTGGTAGAGCGGAGCTTTCGTAAAGCTCAGGTCAGGGGTTCGAGTCCCCTGGGTGGCTTTCAAGACGTCGTGCCTACCAGCACGACGTTTTCGTTTTAATGCAGACGATGTCTGATCGAAATCTGAATGGACGGCTATTCTTCTCTGGATCATGCGCCGACTTCCACCAACTTCTCCTGAGAGGACAGACTCTTGAATCAAGACAAGAACAGCACATCCGATTCGAATCCGGTACTCGTGCCGACCTTCGCCGCTCGGGGCATGACCAGTGAAATTCCCAAGAACATCATGGCGGAGCAGGGGATGCTGCCTGATGTCGCCTATCAGGTCATTCATGATGAACTGATGCTTGACGGGTACTCGTTGCTGAATCTGGCCACATTCGTCACGACCTGGATGGATGACCAGAGTCGAAAGCTCATGAGTGAGACGCTCGACAAGAACATGGTCGACAAGGATGAATATCCGCAGACAGCTGAAATCGAGCAGCGTTGCATCAGGATGATCGGGGAGCTCTGGAATGCGCCTGATCATGAGACGGCGATCGGGACATCGACCATCGGATCGAGCGAGGCCTGCATGCTCGGGGGCATGGCCATGAAGTGGAGATGGCGTGCCAGGCAGGAGGCGGCAGGGAAGCCAACCAGCAAACCCAATCTCGTCATGGGATCCAATGTCCAGGTCTGCTGGCACAAGTTCTGTCGCTATTGGGACATCGAACCTCGTGAAGTGACTTGTGAAGGTGATCGTTTCACGCTCGATGCCGAAGAGGCAATGAAGCTGGTTGATGAGAACACCATCGGTGTGATGGTCATCATGGGATCCACCTTCGACGGCCGTTACGAACCGGTCGAAGAGGTGTCCAAGGCACTGGATGAGTACGAGAAGAAGACCGGTCTCGATGTGCCCATCCATGTCGATGGGGCCAGCGGTGGTTTCGTGGCCCCGTTCCTCCAGCCGGACATCGTCTGGGATTTCAGGCTTCCCCGGGTCAAGTCAATCAATGCCTCCGGTCACAAGTACGGACTGGTGTATCCAGGTGTTGGTTGGGTCGTCTTCAGGGACAAGGAGGCGCTTCCGGAGGATCTCGTGTTCCATGTGAGCTATCTCGGTGGAGACATGATCGATCTCTCGATCAACTTCTCCAGACCAGGCAACAGGGTTCTGGGGCAGTACTACAACTTCCTCAGGCTTGGACGTGAGGGCTACAGACGGATACATCAGAGCAGTCAGGATGTCGCCAGGCACTTGAGCGGCTCGATCGGCGAACTACCGGCCTTCGATCTGATCACCGATGGCAGTGATATCCCGGTGTTCTGCTGGACGATGAACCCCGAGTACGCCAAGACGGCCAAGTTCTCCCTCTATGACATCGCGGCCAAGCTCCGAGAGCGAGGCTGGCTCGTCCCGGCCTATCCGATGCCGGCCAATCGCAGCGATCTCGTCGTTCAGCGTGTCGTGGTCAAGGAGGATCTCAGCATGGATACGGCGAACATGCTGCTGAAGGACATCAAGCGGGCGGTTGAATTCTTCGAGTCCAAACCGGAGAACACGCCGACCACCGACGATGCTGGCTTCCATCATTGACAGGTATCGAGAACGGGCGTTCGATCTTCTTCGATATCAGGAGCGGGGCTATTTCGACCCATGCCACTTGAAGACGAGCAGTGAGAGATCGTCTTCGAATCGATCCTGTCCGGAGAACGAGGACAGCAGCTGTCTCATGGCTTGAGTGGGAGAGTGGCCCTGATTCGACATTCTCACGAGTGAGATGGCGTCTCTGAGACCGTTGATCCCCATGTCATGTCCACTGGCATCCTTGAGTTCGATGGCGGCATCGGAGTAGATCCAGCATTCACTGTCTGGTTGTAGTTGAACGGAGTCGCTTGAAGCTTCGGCTTCCATGCCAAGTCCCACCAGCGAGGCGGTGGAATCCAGTGTTTTCGGAGAGGCATGTCCGCTGAAGGCGAATGGCGGAGGATGACCTGCATTGACGTAGTCCAGCTTGCCGGTCTCTGGATCAAGGACTCCGTAGAACATCGTGCAGAATCGATTCCCATGATCGGCCATCGGAAAGCGGCCATTCAACGCCTGAAAGACCGAAAGGGGATCCTCGAAGTGACAGTCTGGAAGTGATTGTGATCGGATGGCGGATTGAATCGCACTGCCATGGAGGGCGGCGCCGATTCCATGTCCCATCACATCCACGAGATAGAAGGCGATTCGGCCGCCCGGAAGGAGAAGATGTCCCATGACATCTCCGCCCAGTTCAGAGCAGGCCTCGTACAGCCAGTCGGAGGTCACCGGACCGTCAACGAGTGCTTCTGGTATGAGCGAACGCGCGTACTTGGCTGCTTCGGCAAGTTCGCTGGTCTGTCTTTGCTGTGTTCGAATCAACATCGACTTGGCGTCGATCAGTTCCTTCTGGCTACGGATGACATCAACCATGTTCAGTTCATGCTTGGCCATTGCCGCCAGATGCGCCATCGCCTCGAGATCGATCTCATCGGGATTCCTCGGCGCTCGGTCCGCGATGCAGAGCGTGCCGACGTTGTAGCCGCCCGGTCCAGCCAGTGGAAAGCCCACATAGAATCGAATCATGGGATCCTCTGTGACCAGTGGATTGTCGGCGAACCGCTCATCTGAATGCGTGTCGGGGATGATCAGGGGTTCATCCTGATTGATGGCATGTCCGCAGAATGAGACATCCCGACCGGTTTCATCGGTAGTCAGTCCACACTTCGATTTGAACCACTGCCGATCTGAATCAATCAATGCTATGTAGGCGATCGGGACATTGAAGATCTGCTGAGTCAGTTCCGTTATTCGATCAAATCGTTCCTCGGAAGGTGTATCGAGAATCTGAAGTGCTCGAAGGGCCGAGAGTCTCTCGGATTCATTTTGAGGACGAGGTGCTGACAGCATGATGGCTCTAACTTCCTATTGAAGATTGGATTATGAAGACAGGCCATTCGATGATTGCCCGTTGCATCACCCAGACTTCAAGTATATATGTTCTCTTTGGGAGTTTGCGGAGGTTGCCTGCTGATTGATTTCAATAGAATTGACGCGTCATCTACAGCACGATGGCAATGATTCGGGGGTCGCCTATGTTGATTTTAGAGGTCATTCTCTGGTTCGTGGTCGCCATGTGCATCTGCATGGTGGCAGCGAAGTTCATGGCATCGATAGCTGATGGTTTTTTCAGGGCTAACGACGCCGAGTATCGAGCGCAGAACCCCAAGGGGGGCGCTCCTCCCTGGTGGCCGTTGTGGTGGTGGAGTTTCTGGAGGGATCTGGGCATACTTCTCTTTGCCAGTCTGCTCATCCTGATCATTCTCTGGTTGATGTGATCCAGATCGATGCCCGCCAAATTTCAATCTGGCCGAATCGGATCGAGTCTATAATCCGATCCATGTCTATCAACGTCACATATCTCAAATGGCTGATTCTGATGGGGATCATCGAGGGAACCTCGACCCTGGTTCTGTTCTTAGTCGCCATGCCGATGAAGTACGTCTGGGGGCATGACAATGCGGTGAGCCTCGTTGGCGGTATCCATGGCATCCTGTTCCTGGGACTGGTTGCGATGTTCATCCTGGCATGGACCATCGTTCCAATCTCAGGTCGACTGGTCGTCTACGGGATCATCGGTGCCATTGTTCCGTTTGGTCCCTTTGTCGTGGATGTCATGCTCTACAGAATTCTGAAAGAGAATCGCTGAATCTCAGCAGATCTGTCCGTAGTACTTCAGCATGTCGAGAATATCCTGGGTGTCCACGATGCCATCATCGTTGGTATCCCCGATTCCCGGTTGCCCCCAGTTGCCAAGCAGCAACAGCACATCCATGACATCGACCTGCCCACTCTCGTCTATGTCATGCCGACAGGGCGGGGTCGGTTCGATGTCGTTGAAGATGGGATCTGCAAAGGGATAGGCGACGAAGGCCAGAAGCTGGGAGCGTTCCGTGGAGTCCATGGCAAGATAGGCCGTTCGTGATCCAGAGGCTTCGCCGCCATGCCAGAGAATGGCTTCGGACAGGTTGCGGGCTCGCCCGTCATGGAGAAAGTTGGGCATTGCGCCACCAGACTCCGGTTCATCACAGTTCTCCGGCAGCCCGAGGGCATGGGTGACATACGAGAGGGCCCAGAGTGGCGGTGTTCTCCATTCGGATCCACTGGCCTGGTAATGGGGGCGATTGTCCGCCAGTTCCGGTCCCATGTCGTGAAGCAGCAGATCCGTGAAAGGCTCTATGAGCTGGTTGCGGAATCCTTCGATGGGATGCTGTGATCCGGTTCTGAGAGTCGGACGATGGCAGGATTGACATCCAGCTTGCTTGAACAGATGCATGCCGGCCATGGCCATGGGGTCTTCGTAGTTCCGGCGTGGTGGCAGGGTCAGCCCGCGGATGTAGGATTCAACCAGATCCAGATCATTCACGTCCAGTTCCGGCAGGCCATCGCCCGGATCGCAATCCTCGGAGAGTTCACCGCAATCCTGCCAGGGGGCGAGCGGGGTGGTGATGCCCAGATCCCGACGAAAGGCCTCCGAAGCCTGCTGACGAATATTGGGTTGATTGGCTTTCCATCCGAACCTACCAAGTGTTGTCTTCTGGGTGGTCTGGTCCCAGACCCAGTTGGCACGACCCGAGATCCCATCCTCATCGACGTCATCGGGATCCTCCAGCAAGAGAATCTCGGTCTCACTGATCGCCTCCAGCATTCCAAGTCCGGGAAGCATTGGTGCAATGCGCGGGGAGAAGTGCGCAACATCACCGTATCCGGGACTCGACACCTCATCGGGAATATTGCTGCCCAGAGATCCGTAGTTCATGTCGATGAAACGATAGGTGGGCTTTCTGAGCGAGTAGGGTGTTCCATCATCGAATGAGCCGTCGATCTCCTCGTAGACGACCTGAAGTCTGCCCTCCGGAGCCGTCTCCCCTTCGGCGGCCACATCAAGCTGGCTGCCGTAGAAGGGATGCGGCACCGGTTCACCGAAGGCACCCATCCCGGGAATGCTTGTCTGGGCGACGAGTGAGACGAGGTCCTCGCCCTCGAACGGGGTGGCGCCTCTTCCATCCATGTTGTGGCACTGGATGCACGAAGCTGCGGCGTATCTCGGGCCGAGCACGTTGTTGATGAATCCCGGGCTTTCGACGATGGTCTGTCCTATCGGGCCTGCACAGCAGGTGAAGTGTGTCGTGAAGTTCAGGAGATCCGCATTCTCGAAATCGGTCTCGAAGATGAGTTTTCCATCCATGAAGGACTTGAGTTCATCCAGAGTGAGTGTGGAGGCATGTTGGGCGAAACCGAATCTGGGGCTGTAGACGTGTGATTCGGCTGCCGCACCCACGGGAGATATCCGGGGATCGGAGACATGTGGCCCGAATCTGCCTTGTCCGACCCTGTAGTAGAAGAATTCGGAGTAGTACTGGAGTCCTGGCGTGGGAAGCTCTATGAAGGTCAGATCGAAGTCGATGATGGTGCCCGGTGTGACGCTGTCGACTTGATACGTGAAATGATTCTGGCCTCCCTGCATGATCTGATTGACCAGTGTCTCAGGCCGATGACATCCGGTCGTGAACGGATCGTTCCAGGTGAAATATCGAAAGTCCACACGATTGACAGGCAGATCCTCATCGACATCAAGAGTGATATCCACACGAGTGCCCCAGTCTGTCATGGTCATCTCATAGGACTTGCCCACGCCGTAGTCCTCGACGTAGTTGTCGAATCGCCATTCGTTCGGGTGCCTGTGCCGGAATCTTCCGACTCGTCGACTGATGATTGGCCAGTCGGGTTCGACCGTGGCCTCTCCGATGACCGCATCCAGGAGAGCCGTATCCTGGGTCTGGGCGTCGATCTGCTGGGTGAACCAATAGGAGATGGCGTCGCCGGCATTGGCTTCCGGAATGAAGATGGACCATTCGCCCTGGTCCGTCTCGGTGAGCGGGATGGACTTGATCGACTCATCCGCGAGTCGATAGTTGATGATCACGCTGGTGGTGTCTCCGAGATAGGTTCCGTTGGCCCCGGATTCGAAGTGGATTTCAATTCCTGATTCCTCCAGCTGGATCTCATGTCTGAATCCTCTGGGCGGTGGGGGTGTGACATCGTCGCGTTCAAACGTGACGCAGTCCGGGGAGACGGTCAGCTGATGTTCCGGAAAGGCATGCTGAGTCGGATTCTGTATCACGAGGTTGAACGTCAGATCATCACCTGATGACAATCCGCTCAGATCGTGGCTGAAGTGACCAGGGGATTCCATGGTCATCATCCAGCCGCCGCCGGGTGGCGTCGGGTACACGAGCACCAGACTGACATCGTGATCGGTCATCACCTCCAGTCGTGCCCCTCCGTCGATGAGGCACAGCTGTCCCTCGTATTCGGGGATGGCTGCAATGGCAGTACCGCTTGTCAACAAGCCGCAAGCGAAGGCAAGATGTCGCATGAATTCTCTCCAGACGAATGCGGTTGCCACCATCCCACGACTCGATTGGAATCGATCCGAGCAGGCATTCATCAATGAAAATAAGTTGCGACATCACTTCCACGGTGTCGATTTCTCGTATTTGTTCTGATTCAATTATTCGACAATCATTCGTATCTGGCCCGATTTGCCGTATCAGATGGCGTGAATGACGGTGATGAATGGAATGAACTGATTCCAATCGATCATGGAATGCCGTGTATCTGGACGATACGATGCTCGTTCTCGTCCTCTTGACGTTTGTTCTAGGAGTCTTGACATGTCTTTTCGATTAGCAGTGGTTTTCTCGGCGATGACGATGTTTCTGGTTTGTCACGTGGCGCATGCCCAGGATCAGTCGATCGATCCTGCTGTCGAGAAGGTTTCCGGAATCACACCGGATGCCCGGATGATCGTCGATCAGTACCTCGCGGCCACTGGCGGCAAGGAGGCGTGGCGATCACTTCAGAGTGTCCAGGGCAACGGTACCATCACCATTCCAGCGGCCTCCATTTCCGGTACAGCCAGTTTCTGCATCACGCCCGAAGCCTACAGGAACACCTTCAGGATGAGTGGTGGAAAGATAGAGGATGCCACGATCATCAGTGGTCGAAATGGTGAGGTGGTCTGGCAGCTGACGGGTGAGTCCGATCAGTACAACGGCGAGATCATCGAAGGAGCCGCTCGGTCGAAGTCTCTTCGTCAGTACCAGTTCAACCAGATGCTGAATCTCGATGCCAACTTCTCTCGTGTCGAACTGGCCGACATCGAGGAGATCGAGGGAAAACCCGCCTACAGGCTCGACATGGTGCCACGGGAGAATCCCGATGCCATGGAGTCTCGCTTCTTCGATCAGAAGACTCATTTGATCGTTCGTACCATCATCAATGGTGATGGGCCGATTCAGGAATCGTTCTATGGCGAATACGTCGAGGTCGGCCCGATCATGATGCATACCAGTACGAAGCGAATGGCTGGTGGTGTCGTTCTCATGCAGATAGACATGAAGAATCTCATGGTCAACAAGCCTTTTCTCGCCGAGTACAGCAAGTTGCCCTATGAGATTCGGGTGCTGCTTGGTGAGGAAGTCGTCTCGCCACCTGGCAAGAACGCCAAATGACCGGATCTCCGGTTGTCTGTCTTCATGGCTGGTGTTGCGACGCCGATCATTTCAACAGGCAGATAGACCGCTTTTCAGGAGAAAGGCGGATCGTCTCGATTCCCTGGCAGGCCGATCTTCTGGATCATGAAGGGCCGGTGGATCTCCAGATCGCCGCGGCGAACGTCGAATCCTTCTGCGTCGACGCGAACTTCGATCGACCACCGATTCTCGTCGGTCACAGCATGGGTGGCATGCTGGCCGCCATGATCGCTCGAGATGCCAACGTGCCCGTCGGGGCGATCGTCGTGATCGACGCCACGTGGCCTCTGTCGTCCGTCTCATCGGAGTTGTTCCAGTCCTTCATTCCGGCGATGGAGTCCGATTTCAAGAAGGCTGTTCGTGATTTCTTCATGACACGCCTGATCTCCCCACTGGACGATCCGAAAATCAACACGGACATCATCGATCAAGTGGTCCAGTCAGATCCCGAAGTTGGCCTGGCGATCTTTCGCGATCTGCAGACGCCGAATCGACTGCCCATGGCTGAGGACATCTCGGTGCCGATCATGGGGATCGGCTCCTCGCTCGAGTTTCTCGACAGGGGGATTCTGCTCGAACACGCACCGTACGCCTGGTATGGGCAGATCGCCGGTGCCGGTCATTTCGTCATGCAGCAGGCGCCTGAACAACTGGATGCCATGCTGAGCCGATTCTTTCGCCATCACGATTGATCGCCACGTGCTCGACGTCAAATAAAAAACCCCTCCCCCGAATAGGGGAGGGGTTTGATTCAACGCAGTGTTCGGATCAGCACTCTGAACCGAAGTAGCTCAGGACTTCAAGGACGTCGTCGACATTGCAGACGCCGTCGCCATTGATGTCTCCATCGCCATTGTTGCTTCCGTAGCTTCCGAGGACGTTCAGGACGTCATCGACGTTGATGACACCGTTGCCATCGGCATCGCCGGGGCAGCTGTCATCGCATTCGTCCGGGATACCGTTTCCATTGACATCATCACTGGTGCCGTTGGCGATATCGCAGACATCTGCAACGAGGTTGCCGTTGCAGTCCTCCATGGAGCTGTAGCCGAAGTAGGTCTCGACAGCTTGCTGGAAGACATTGTCGTCGGCGTCACGTCCCTGCACGAGTGCTGAGAAGCCGACCTCCGAATCCTGCCCCAGGACGGTCAGGCGGGCCAGAAGCACACCTTGTTCCTGAACGCAGTCACTGGTCGTGTAGTCCACGGTTTGTCCAGAGGGATCATTTGGAAGATGGAACCAGATGCCGTTGGTCGTGGCACTCAGATCATCTCCATTCTCGAAGTTCGACCAGTCGATTCCGATGTTCTGGAGATTGTTCTCCGGATGCGGATTACCGGTGCTGTCGATGCAGCCGATCGTGACACGGCTGTCCCACTCGAGATCGGCATCGAACTCGTAGAAGGTCGGGTTGATGTCGCCGGAGGTGGGCCCACCATTGGTGTTCTGATAGAAGTCACCAGAGCATGTGAGCATCTTGCTCTGCTCTGGTGTACCAGCCACGGCATCAACACGATGGCCTTCTGGCACCGACATCATGATATCGACCGTGTAGCTGAACTCATCGTCCGAGATCAGGTTCTTGCCGAGGATGACATGGCGGATGTCGAAGTCGCTGTTGTCGGGACAGTTGACATCTTCACAAGTCGTGTTGTCGCCCTGGTAGTCGCCATCAGTGGAGCCGCAGATTTCAGACGTGGTTTCGGTGCAGAAGAAGAAGGTGCAGCAGGCGCCGACTGGATCGCCGCCACCACCGCAATCGATATCGGCACAGGCCGTGTCATCCCCCTGGTAGTCGCCGCCGGGGATGATGCAGTCATCGGCAGTACCGACGAAGCAGTCGTTTTCAAAGCAGCAGGCACCCGTCGCGACAACAGGCTCACATGGGTTGTTGCTGCAGTTGGTCCCATTGCCGAGGTAGTTCCCGCCAAGACTTACGCAGTCGGTCTGCGTCTGAAGCGAGCAACTCGTGTCGACGCAGCAGGCACCAACCGGATCGCCGCCGAACTCACCATCGATGGTGAGTGTTCCGGCGCCCGTGGCGCCCTGCCATCCACCGATGCGTATGAAGTAGGTGCGACCAGTGGTCACTTCGTAGCTGATCTCGGAGTGGAACTGCTGGCAACCATCACCACTCGTGGCATCGCCGTTGCAGGCCACCTGAACGGTCGTGCTGCAATCGGCACCGTCGTAGAGCACCATCGAGGTATCGAATGACGCCGCATCGCATGTGCTGAAAGTCGCCTGTCCGTTTCCAGGAGCAGTCCACACGAACCAGTAGTCGGCACTTGAGGTCCAGTCGAGATAGGTGCCTGTGCACTGTGTGTCGTCTGGTTCACCGAAGCCACTGTCGCCGTTGCTCGTGGTATCGAACGGGTTGGTCCCGATCGCGGCTTCGACAGCGTCGCAGCTGGTATCGCCATCGCCACCGGTCACGCCGCATGGATTGCTGTCGCAACTGCTGCCGTCACCCTGATACACACCTCCGCCGTCAGCGCATTCGCTTCCGGTGTAGTCGTTCGCGCAGTCCAGTGAGAAGCAGCATGCGCCGGTCGCCAAGGCACATGGACTGCTGGAGCAGTCCGTCTTGTTCCCCTGATAGCTGCCGCCATTACCACTGCATTCCGTTTCCGTAACGACGGAGCAGTCCGTGCCGACGCAGCAGGCTCCGGTAGGGTCGCCCGAACCCTGGCATGGCTCACTGTTCGCGTCGCAGTCGCCGCCATCGCAGTCGAATTCCGGGCAGTTGAAGTAGATGGCCACACCGTTGTAGTCGTAAGTGCCATCGTCGCAATACGTATCAGCGATCCATTCCTCTGGAGCGCAGTTTCCGAAGCAATCCTCGATTTCGCCCAGCGGACAGCCGCCTGGTGGTTCGCTGCCGAGGCAGGCGATATCGCGAGCCTGCACGAATCCCGCGATGTCGATGCGTGAGCCGTAGTTCTCGCATGAGCTACTGCAATGGGTCACGACGCCGACGATTTCGCCGTTGGCGATCAGGGATGAACCGGAGTTTCCGAAGGTCACGTCGATGTCATAGGAGATGGCGGACCCGTCAACCGTTGTAATCGGGCCGCTGTGTCCCTGCTGGGTCTGGGATCGGTTCGGCTGACCGGAGTCAATCCCGTAGCCGTTCATGCTCATGGTTCCGGATGTTGGAACCGTCGAAGCCAGTGGGATGAAGGTGTTGTAGACGTCGTATGGAATCTGGTTGTTGGCATTCGTGCCAATCCTCAATGCGCCATAGTCGCCACCAACACCCACGTTCAGGCCCGACTCGGAGAGCACTGGGAACTGATCGTTTGGACCCGGGTTGACGGTCGAGCCGTCTGAATTCGAATCCGGAACGTTGAACTGGACGACGGCATTGCTCTCGCCCAGACAGTGTCCGGCGGTAACCATGCAGCTTTGTTCGTTGTAGAGCGTCGCACTACAGCCCACCGGCATGAGTCGTGCGAAGTTGTTGTTGCTTGATGGGGCGCGGTCGTCTGGTCCGCAGATGCCGCAATTGCCTTCGCCACGATCCGCTCTGCCGGTCTCGTAGGCATATCGCTGTATCGCGATTTCGTTGTCAATCGAGAAAGGTGCCGCCACCAGTTCGATCCTCACGGCATCACCGTTGAAGTAGGCGGTGGTGTTGCCCCAGGTGGCGAGCTTGTCTGAATCAAGTTCCTGAACAGCGCCATCAAGGAGAGAGGTGACTCTGATGAAGCTGCCTTCTTCGAGAAAGGTTTCACCGAAGTAGAGCCGCATCCATGCCGCATTGTTGCCCCGAATGGTGTCCTGCCAGACGACCTTTGGCTTCGATGACATGTTGATGCTTCGGCCACTGAATATCGCGAAATCACGATACTCACCAGTGGGGTACTCGAGGGTCGTGCCCTCCAGTGCGGGGGCTTTCTGGCCGAGTGCCGGAACAATGTTCTGGGCAATGGCTGAAGAAGCCAAGATGGTCGTGGCCATACCGAGTACGGCCAACGCCTTGCGGGGGGTATACAGGTGCATTCTCTCTCTCCTGTTGCACGTTCAAATTGTTATGAACAGAAGACTAATTGGCATTTGACCGCCAAAGAGACTTCTGCACTGATAATGACTCTATCAATAGACTCCGCAAGTACAACATCTCATGTTCCTCGAAAGAGCATTTGACGTTGCAATAACACCACATGGGCCCCGATGAGGGGGATATGAGTGCCGCAAAGCCTGTTGAGAGGACCTTGGTAAGGGGGTTCCGGAGCGGTTGAGGCCGTCAACTGCAGGGGCCGAAGGCCGAGATCAGTTGAAGAAGATCATCAACATCCACCGCACCATCTCCATCAAGGTCGTAGGGGGTGTCCGTTTGGGAGTAGTTGGCGATGATCGTCAGGAGATCGTCGACATCGACTCCGCCATCCTGATCGAAGTCGCCAGGGCATTCGGGGACGCAGATGATCTCGAGGCACGCGATGTAGTCGCCCATGTAGTCGCCATCACAGGAGAGTTCCGTGGTCTGAAGGCAGGCGCCATCCATGCAACATGCGCCGAGAACGGCCGGTTCGGAACAGACGGTGTCGTCGCAGTCCGTGCCCGGTCCCTCGTAGTCACCGCCGATATCGCTGCATTCCGAATCGAAGAGAATGAGACATGAATCGTCGAGGCAGCATGCGCCCGAATCTGCAGTGGTGGAATGCTCCACCCAGAGCGTCCCCGGGCCGGTGGCACCTTGCCACCCGCCGATACGGAAGTAGTACGTGCTCAAGGCGGATACCGGAATGTCGTTGATGGCGGATGAGAAGTTCTGGCAATCGGACCCATTCCCGGCGTCGGTATCACCATTGCATGCGATCTGAGTCAGTGAACCGCAGTCAAGGCCTTCATAGGCCACGATGGACGTGTCGTATGAATCGACATCGCAGGTGTTGATCGATAGTGTTCCACTGGCCGGGGGTTGCCATGAGAACCAGACGTCGGCGCTGGTTTCCCAGTCGAGATAGGTGTCCGGGCAAATGGTGTCGTCCGGTGATCCGTACTCTGAATCGACGGCACCGACTGTCGTGTACGGATTGCTTCCAGTCACGGCAAACATGGCTGTCTCGCAGTTGTCTCCAAGAACGCCATTGAACAGCATGTCTCGAGCGGCGACGAAGTCCGGATGATCCACTCTCGTCGCGACATTTGGACATGGGCAGTGGGTGGCGATACCCAGAATCCTGTTTCCAGATGGTTGCATGATGGGGGAGCCGGAGCTTCCGTAGGTCACATCGGCATCGAATGTGAAGGACCGATCCTTGACCTCGATAACGGATCCATCGCCTTGCTGGAGTGTATTCGTCAGAAGACATTGATCCAGATCGTTCCCATAGCCCTTTGTCATCACAGGGGTGCCTTCCTGAGCCATGCTGGTGGCAAGCTCGAGGGAGGCTCCATACCGGTCATAGGGAAGTTCACCATTGGAGTTGGTTCCCAGGGTGACGGCGGCCCAGTCTTCGCCTGGTCCGACTCCAGAGCAGATCCATCCAGTCACTGGGAACTGATCGGCCACCGGAGGGTGGTTCATCGAGCAGCCTATGTTGGAGTTCGGGACATCGAATTCACAGATCAGCGCGGTGCCATCGACCATGCAATGGCCGGCTGTGATCATGTGACTTTGCGAATCGACGATCACTCCCGAACAGGAATAGGTACCACCGAGAATTCTGCAGACAGCGTTGTCGATAACAGGCTGGCGATCATCATCACCGCAATAGCCGCAGGCTGGTTCCCCGCCATCACGGGCATCCTCCCAGAGGATCTCGTCGATGACGAGTCGATTGGTCGTGCCCGGTGAGGCGACGATCTCGACAAGCAGTGAGCTGCCGTTGAAGTAGGCGGATGTCCGTCTCCATACCTGAAGCTCGCGAGTGCCCAGATACTGGACTTCTCCATCCAGTAACGACTGGATCTTGAGAACACTGTTCTCTTCCAATGTCGTTCCGGCCAACGACAAACGAAGCCAGCCGGCCTCGGGCTCGTGGATGACATCCATGAAGACCGAACGGGTGATGCCGGTTGAATTCTGGATCTCACCGGAATCAGTGTGCGCAGAAGCCACTTGACCTGTGGAGGCCACCATGGCTTGGTCGGCAGACAGCCTCGCATCTGCTACCAGGGCAGCGGCGAGGAGGAGAACCAGCGGTTGTATGCCTGGGCGTATCAACCTGAGACGCATCTGGGCATTATCCCTAACTAATGGCAGGATCTCCTGCCGGATTCAGAAGCACTCACTCCCGTTTAGGAGCATCGGGAACAACCCGACTAATTGAGCCTACCACCCCACTGAACTTGAGCAAGCCTATCCTATATTTATAGAAAATGGTCGTGCCCGAAATGTGGGTTATTAGGCCTAATAATCAATACGCAGCTGTTTTCAAAGTGGGTCTGGCTATTTGACAATTAGTCTTAATTTGATGGTCCAGGCCCAGTGTCGAAGTCCTGTCTGCCAATGGCCCCCAAAGCCAGCAGATATAGTCCGATGATGCTTGAATCGTTTTTAGAGTTCTCTTTGATTGCATCCGCTCCCGAGGCATCGCCCTGGTGGCGTTTTTTTGGTCGTTTACACCCTCTTCTTCTGCATTTTCCCATCGCCATGCTGATTGCAGCTGGATCTGTGGAGCTCTTCATGAGCTGGAGAAGAGGGGCTCGCCCGTGTTCCATTGCCTCCTTCTGCCTGTGGGTAGGGGCGACATTTGCCGTTCTGGCGACCTGGACCGGGTGGGAAATGGCGGAATTCGAAGATATCGCGTCCAATCCGGTCAAGGCTGATCTGCTTGAATGGCATCGCTGGACTGGTGTGGTTCTTGCTGTGTTGACGATCCTGATCTGCATTGTCTGGTTGATCGAGCGGATATCGGCTCGCCGCTGGGCATTCAACACCTACCGTTGCGGGCTGTGGTCATCCGCGATACTGGTCTGTTTCGTGGGGCATTTTGGAGCGGAAATGAAGTGGGGAAGAGACTATCTCTTCTCGGTCCTGCGAACCAAGGCGGCTCCTGTTTCAGACGAAGTCGACCCTCCTTCAAAGTCATCCAACTCCGAGGAACCTTCAGAAGAGTCCCTCGAGCCACCGCCCATCCTTGTCAGCTGGTCGAATCAGATCGAGCCGATGCTGGATTCGCGATGTGGTGACTGCCATGGGCCTGATGCTCAGAAGGGTGGATTGCAACTGGTTCCCTACGAGGCTTTTCGCGGTCATTTGGACATCATTGATCAGACCAGTCCGATGAAGAGTCTTCTGATTCACAGAGTCGTGCTGCCGGCGAGCGATCCGGATGCCATGCCACCATCAGGTGATCGGCTGACTGGCCAGCAGGTTCAGGAGCTGGCTGAGTGGATAGAGCAGGGCGGCTCAGGCCCGACCCACGAGGCTGGTCCAATGCCTGCTGGTACGCCAGATGTTCCGGAAACGAGTTCACCGACGAAAGAGGCTTCATTCTCATCTCTGGAGGAGCAGTCGGCATCTCCTCTTGATTCGCCGGGACAGCTGGAGGCCATGGCAGCCATTGGAACGATGGGAGGATTCGTCGCACCAATCAGCCAGCGCTCCTCATGGCTCGATGTGAACCTGTCTCTGATCAGGCCAGCTGTCGATGACGCTCAGATCAAGCTACTTGAACAACTCAAGCAAACGATCATCTGGTTGAATCTGGGAGATACGGCCATCACCGATGAGGGTGTCGGGCAGACGGTTGCCTGGTTGAAGTCTCTGCGCCGCTTGAGATTGGACAGGACCCGCATAACCGACGAGGGCGTCTCCCATCTGGCAGGTCTCGAGAAGCTCGAGATTCTCAATCTCTTCGGTACTCGGGTCGGAGATGGTTGTCTGGTGACCATCGAACACATGCCCTCGCTTCAGACCGTCTATTTGTGGGATACCAAGGTCACCAAGGCTGGTCTTGATCGCTTGCGATCTGTCCGTCCGGATTTGAATTTGGTGGTTGGTGACGAATCATCCGAAAACAGTACGAGAAGTATGATTCGAGACGATTCCAGAGGTGCTTCAGATGGGGCCTAGGGGGGGTTTCTTGACTCTTCGCAACCCGCTCGTCATGATGCGTCTCGTTTGATCTGTAAACCATTCGCCGGTCCCAAGACAGGCGAGTTTCACGAGGAGATTTATCATGTGGATTCGTTGTGCAGTTGTCTTGAGCCTTTGCGTATTCGGTTCGGATGTGAAAAGAAGCCTGCTTCAGACGGAGCTGCTGATGCCTCGAAGAATGGTGGGGGACAGATCACCATCACCGAAGGTGGCGTGACTCAGGCTGGTACCGCAACCGTCGAGGATGCTGCTGAAGGTCAGAAGGCCGCCATCCTCTCGACACCAGGTGACAAGAAGGACTAGGCCCTCTGGAGGGCTTCAGGTCAGGAATGTGATCTTCGATTGGCCACTTCATGGCATCGAAGCACAAACTTTCGAAAAATTCTGCCCTTTGCTGACAGAAACGTCGGCAAAGGGCAGATCTCTTTTGTCGGAGTCGTCATTTTCCCCCCAACAGCGTCTGGCGACTCATCGGCTCAATCTTGTGTGATCTCCCTTGCCTCCTGTCTTTCTCCCATCTCTCCAAATGGCCTGATTCCGAGCCATCGATCAAATATCGGATCTCAACTACTTCCGCCCGTTGTGTTGGCCCCGACCCCCAGTTCTGCTGGGGGCGGGGTCTTTTGAAAAAATTGATGCAAGCTTCGGCAATTGAAGGTTGTTCCTGCCTTGACGTGATGCCCATCAGGGGTCGATGATCCACGTCCACCCTTCCGTCATCAGGAGCATCATGTGAAGAATAGATTCCCGTATCAAATGGTCTTGATCAGTTCGATTGTCTGCGTTGGTCTTCTGGCCTCGGGATGTGATGAATACGAACGCGAGCAGCTTCGACAGGCCGGTGATGACGTCGGTGCCGCAGGAAGTCATGTCGGTAGTGCCACAGATTCGGCAGTGGGTCGAGCACGCGACGGCAC
>MDTG01023701.1_pt1 | contig 20773 bp, 23 predicted proteins | sample 811421 | NCBI WGS metagenome assembly MDTG01 (sample SAMN05326645, study PRJNA326480) | marine metagenome | isolation source: seawater | place: Pacific Ocean: South East | collected 2011
GAATTATATCCTAATCTTGATGATGATAATATTCAGAAACTTAACGATATATTCAAAGAAAACTAATGAATCCCGACCTAAGAGCTAAACTTGAGAAACACCTCTCAAGTTACAAAGATATTACAGAAAAATTGAGCACGCCAGAGATATACTCTGATAGGATTCTTATGAAAGAACTTAATAAAGAGCTTACTAAGCTTGAGTCAAGCGTGAAACTGTTTCAAAAGTATCTTAGTGTAGAAAAAACAATTGCTGAAACTAAAGAAATTCTAAATGATAATGATCCAGAAATAAGGGCAATTGCTCAAGATGAATTAAAAACATATGAAAAAGAACTTAATAACGTTGAAAACAAAATAATTGAAGTCACTGTTGAGAAAGATCCAAACGATTCTAGAGATATATATATGGAAATAAGGGCAGGAACAGGTGGCGAAGAGGCGGCTATTTTTGCTGGTGACTTATTTAAAATGTATTCAAAATTTTCAGAAAAAAATAAATGGAAAATTGAGGTGATTAATAGCAATGTTAGTGACCATGGTGGTTTTAAAGAAATAATATTCAAGATAGAGGGAAAAGATGTATACAGTAATCTAAAATTTGAGTCAGGAACGCATCGTGTACAAAGAGTACCTAATACTGAAACACAAGGGAGAGTACATACTTCTGCTTCTACTGTTGCAGTTTTACCAATAGTTGAACAAGTTGATGATATTGATATCAATCCAGCAGATCTAAGAATAGATACTTATAGGGCGTCGGGTGCAGGCGGTCAGCACGTAAATAAAACTGATTCAGCTGTAAGAATTACACATATCCCGACAGGTATTGTCTCGGAATGTCAAGATGACAGATCTCAACACAAAAATAAAGCAAAAGCACTCGAGTATTTACATTCAAGATTATTATCAGCTGAACAGGAAAAACAAAAAAAAGACACCGATGAGAGTAGAAAACAACAAGTCGGCTCTGGAGATAGATCAGAAAGAATTAGAACATATAACTTTCCTCAGGGAAGAGTAACAGATCACAGAATTAACCTTACACTATACAAACTCGAGCAATTAATAGAGGGAGATATTGAGCCTTTAGTAGATGCATTAACCGAAGAATCGAGAAAATAATGAAGATATGGCAAGCAATAAAAGAAACTGTAAACGATCTGACGATATATACTAGTCAATCTCAAGAAGATTCCGAAATTGAAGTAAAAGAAATTTTTACTCATGTACTTAACATCAGCAAACCAAGTTTATACAAGAAATATGATTATTGCATTTCTAAATATGATCTAGCAAAAATTAATCATATCCTCAGTCTGAGGAAAAATGATATCCCTCTATCTTATATTCTTAATAGTCACACTTTCTATAAGAATGAACTTCACATAGATGAAAATGTTCTAATACCCAGATCAGAGACTGAATCTATAGTTGACAAGATCATAGAGATTGGTGATTCAATATTTCAAAGAGAAAATAGATGTGTATTTTTAGATGCAGGAACCGGATCTGGTTGTGTAGGAATTTCCATAGCTAATGAGAGACCAAAATGGAATATCATTTTATCAGATTTATATGTTGGGGCTCTTAATGTAGCGAAAACTAACTCAAAGTTATGTAAGTATCAAAATATATCATTAGTGTGTGCCGATTGGCTATCACCATTTTCTAATAATAGTATAGATTTAATATTCAGCAACCCTCCTTACATTCCATTAAATGACATGAATGTTGATAACTCTGTGTTAGACAATGAACCTCTTTCAGCGCTTTTTTCCGGCGAGGATGGTCTGAAAGATATGAAAAAGATTATTCAATCATCAAGAAATATTCTGACGTTATCAGGTGTTTTATTTCTAGAAAATGGTATCAATCAGTCGAAAGATGTTTCCTGTTTACTTGAACTAAATGATTTTACAGACATCACAGTACACTTAGATTATAATATGAAAAAAAGATTTACGTCATCTAAAAGATATTATGGATAAAAATACTATAAGCAAACTTGCTCAACTCTCAAAACTAAGCTTGCCTGAAAGAGAAATTGATGAGCTATCCAAAAACTTAGAAAATATCCTGAAACTCATCAGTGAAATTGATGCTGCACCGACAGAAGGGATGGATCCAATGGCACATCCACTGGATTTTGGACAGCCTCTAAGAGACGATGTTCCAATCAATGATATTAATAGAAAGGAAAATCAAAATGATTTATCTAAAATAAAAGATGGATATTATACTGTTCCAAAGATACTAGACTAAAAATGACATATACATCCGTAAATAAAATTGTTACTGCAATTAAGAACAAAGATATAAGTGCAGAAGAGCTCACAAGAGAGTATTTAAAAAAAATTAAAAAGCATGATGAAGATTTAAATTGCTTTATTACCCTAACTGAAAATAGCGCCATCAAAAAAGCAAAGGAGATCGATAAAGATATAGCAAAGAAGATTTATAGGCCGCTATCAGGATTACCAATCGCGCAAAAAGATATTTTTTGCACAAAAGATGTTAAGACTTCTTGTGGATCTAAAATGTTAGATAACTTCATAAGTCCATATAACGCAACAATTATAGAAAAACTAGAAGATGCAGGTACCATAATGCTTGGTAAAACGAATATGGATGAGTTTGCCATGGGTTCCTCAAATGAGACAAGTTTTTACGGTCCTGTTAAGAACCCTTGGAATCGCGATTATGTCCCTGGTGGCTCTTCTGGAGGCTCAGCATCAGCAGTTGCAGCAAGAATATCACCCTGCTCCACTGGAACAGATACCGGTGGATCAATTAGGCAGCCAGCTTCGTTATGTGGTATTTGTGGTCTGAAACCAACGTATGGAAGAGTATCTAGATATGGAATGATTGCTTTTGCCTCAAGCCTTGATCAAGCAGGGCTTTTCACGACAGACGCTCTTGATGCAGCTCTATTACTTAAAGAAATCTCAGGCCATGATCCAAGAGACTCGACAAGTTCAGAAATATCAGTACCAAATTATTTTGAGCATTGTGTAAACAACAACAAAGAAAGCTACACAATTGGAATCCCAGAAGAATTTACGAGAGACCTAAATGATGATGTCAAAATCATATTCTATGACGCGATAAAAGTGTTAGAGAAACTAGGTTGTAAAATCAAAACCATTAATCTTGAATATACAAATCTAGGTGTTTCTGCTTATCAAGTGGTGGCACCTGCGGAATGCTCATCAAATTTATCTCGTTTCGATGGCGTAAGATTTGGTCACAGATCGAAAAAATCATCTAGCCTTGAGGAACTTTACAGACAATCTCGATCGGAAGGCTTTGGTAAGGAAGTTAAAAGGAGAATATTGGTTGGCACTTATGCATTATCAGCTGGATATTATGATGCATACTATCTAAAGGCACAAAAAGTGAGAAACTTGATTGCACAGGATTTTAAAAATGCTTTCAAAAAAGTTGATATGATTTTAGGACCTACAACACCAGATATAGCATTCAAAATAGGTGAAAAAATGAATGACCCAATAGCTATGTATCTCTCTGATGTCTATACAGTTAGCACGAATTTGGCAGGGCTTCCTGCAATGTCCATACCAATGGGCTTTAAAAATAAGATGCCGCTAGGTTTACAAATAATTGGGAATCATTTTGATGAAAAAAATATTCTTAAAATCTCGCACCAGTTCCAAAAAGAAACTGATTGGCATAAAAAAGAGCCAGGAAAATAATATGTGGGAAACAGTAATCGGATTAGAAATCCATGTGCAGCTAGCAACTAAAAGTAAATTATTCTCTTCATCGCCGACACATTTTGGCTCGGAGCAGAATACACAAGCCTCAGTAATAGATTTGGCTATGCCTGGAGTGCTTCCAGTTTTGAATAGAAGTGCAGTTGATATGGCTATAAAATTTGGACTATCTGTAGACGCCAATATTGCTAGTAAGTCTATATTCGCGAGAAAAAATTATTTTTATCCTGACCTACCAAAAGGATATCAGATATCACAGTATGAACTACCAATTGTTTATGACGGCAAATTGGAGATTGATATTGATGGAAAAAGGAAAATTATTGGTATTACGCGTGCTCATTTAGAGGAAGATGCGGGAAAATCTATTCATGATATATATGATGGAGAGAGCGCTATTGATTTAAATCGTGCTGGAACTCCTTTGATTGAAATAGTGTCAGAACCAGATTTGAGGTCACCCAAAGAGGCAGTTAGTTATCTAAAAAAAATTCATTCAATCGTAAAATGTCTGGGTATTAGTGATGGTAATATGGAGGAGGGTTCTTTCAGGTGCGATGCAAATATCTCTATAAGAAAGCCTGGAGACGAATATGGAATACGAGCAGAAATAAAAAATATAAACTCTTTCAAGTTCGTAGAAAATGCAATTAATTACGAAATGGTTAGACAACAAGATATTTTAGAATCTGGAGGAGTAGTTAGCCAAGAAACAAGGCTATACGATCCTAAGAAAAATGAGACCCGTCCAATGAGGTCAAAAGAAGAGGCTAATGATTATAGATATTTCCCTGATCCGGATTTATTACCCGTTGAAGTATCACAAAAGCAAATTGAAGATATTCAAAAATCTTTGCCTGAGTTACCTGATGCTAGAAGGAACAGGTTAATAGAAAAATATTCACTAAAGGCAGATGATGCAGAAATTTTATCTTTAGCATCAAATTTGTGTGAGTATTTTGAAAATTGTTTAAAAGATGTTTCATCGGAATATCAGTTATTAGCAAATTTTATTTTGAGTGAAGTAGTTGGTCTGTGCAATAAAAAAGATACTGATATATCAGACATACCTATTGAATCAGACCAAGTGGCAAAATTACACAACTATATTATTGAGGGAAAAATATCAATCAAACAAGCAAAAGATATTTTGAATGATATTTGGGAAAAAGACTCCACAGTTGACAAGATTATCTCTGAAAAAAATATAGAACAAATATCCGATTCCAATTTACTAGAAGATGTAGCTAAAAAAATACTGGAAAAGCATCAAAAAGAAGTCCAAGATTATAAGGATGGAAAAAACAAGCTGATGGGCTTTTTTGTTGGACAAATAATGAAGGAAACTAAAGGTAAAGCTAACCCAAAAATTTTAAATCAAATATTAATCAAATTATTAAAAGGTGAATAAATAATGCTGAATTTTATCAAACAAATTGCGGGCATGTTTTCAACAGATATATCAATTGATCTTGGAACTGCAAACACACTAATATATATGAAAGGAAAAGGAGTGGTTCTCGATGAGCCATCAGTTGTAGTTGTAAGAGATGACAAAGGTGTTAATAAGAAGATTGAAGCAGTAGGTATCGAAGCCAAAAATATGCTTGGAAGGACACCCGTAGGGTTAACAGCAATACGTCCACTAAAGGATGGGGTTATATCAGATTTCACAATTTGTGAGAAAATGCTCCAACACTTTATAAAAAAAGTTCACAAAAATGCTTGGTTTAGACCGAGTCCAAGAGTATTAATTTGTGTCCCATGTGGTGCCACACAAGTAGAGCGAAGAGCTATCAGAGAGTCTGCAACCGGGGCAGGAGCAAGAGTAGTTCATCTCATTGATGAGCCAATGGCTGCAGCAGTTGGTGCTGGCATGCCATTAGATGAGCCACGTGGATATATGGTTTGTGATATTGGAGGAGGTACTTCAGAAGTAGCAACAATATCTCTTAATGGTATTGTCTATGCCTCATCTACAAGAATAGGTGGTGATACTTTTTCTGAGGCAATAATAAGTTACGTAAGGAGAAATTATGGATGTGTAATTGGCGATCCAACATCAGAGAGGATTAAACATGAAATTGGGTCTGCATACCCAACAAGTGATTTATTGGAAATTGAAGTCAAAGGGACAAACCTAGCTGCGGGTGTACCCCAATCATTCACAATAAATAGCAATGAAACCCTAGAGGCCCTCCAAGAATCTCTTCAGGGTATAGTCGCCGCCGTAAAAACTGCATTAGAGAATACGCCGCCTGAACTAGGAGCTGATATTCACGAGAGAGGCATGGTCCTTACAGGGGGTGGTGCGCTATTAAAAGACCTAGATATGCTTATCAAAGAAGAAACAGGTATGAATGTTATTGTTGCAGAGGATCCTTTAAGCTGTGTTGCCAGAGGCGGGGGAAAAGTACTGGAAATAATAGATGAGAAGGGAGTCGAATTTCTTTCAATGGACTAGGACGTGCCGACAACAATATTCAAAAAAAGTGTAGCAAATTTTTATATACTCATACTGTTTATGGCTCTGTCTATAACAAGTATAGTGCTAGACATTAAGTCTTCTAATTCAAATTATATAAGGCTCCTTGTTAATGATTTCATAATAAATCCTATACAGTATTTAGTTAAAGCACCATCTGGTTTTTTTGAAGATTTTGTTCAAGAAAAAAAATCCATAGAGGAATTAAATAATAGAATATTAGTTCTAGAAAAAGAAAATACATCATTAAAAGTGAATATTCAAAGAATTGATATTTTAGAAAATGAAGTTTCCAGACTAAGATCAATCAAAACTAAAGTAAATAAAACGATCAAAAGCATCAAGATAGCTAGTGTCTCAAGAAAGGACGTTATTCCAAACAAGAAATCTATTGAAATAAGTGTTGGATCAGACGATGGAATTAAAATTGGCCAGACAGTCTTTGGTACTAATGGTCTGATCGGTCAAGTTGTTGAAGTTAATATGACATCAAGCAAAGTTCTTCTAATTACTGACAACAACAGCAATGTTCCTGGCTTAATTGTTAGAACAGGCAAACATGTGATTGTAAAAGGAAGTCCATCCGGTAAAATGCTCGAAATTTCTTTTTTACCGAATGAATCTGACATCAAGTCTGGTGACTTAATATCTACATCAGGTCAAGCAGGCCGTTACCTCGAATCTATCAAAATAGGCAGGATAACAGAAATTATAAAAAATGATGGTGAGAGGTTTGCTACGGTAGTTGTTGAACCGATTGAGGATAGCGATGTCGTAAATGAAGTTATTCTCTCGATGGATAAGAAGTGAGGAAAAAAAATTGTTTATAATTATAATTACTTTATTTTTAGGATTACTCTTATCATTAACTACACTTCCATTCGGTTACTATGCCCCTGAGTGGTTGCTACTTATAAATATTTATTGGGCAATAGCTTTGCCATCAAACAATAAATTATTCCTTGCATTCTTATCTGGTTTTCTTGTTGACATAGTCTTTGCCCAGGTTTTAGGAGTCACCTCGTTACTATATGTCGTATTCATATATATCATCTTACGTTTGTATAACTCAATGAGGTATATGACGGTCACCCAACAGATGGTGGTTATTTTATTTTTCTTATTTATCAAACAACATATATTTATATGGATAAACTACATTATTGGAGTAAGCTCACTTTACTCAAGTCTTTTAGTGAGCATCTTGACAACTGCAATTCTGTGGCCAATTATATTTTTCTTACTTAGATATATTCGTAGAAAGTTTCAGCTCAGTGAAAACTAATAAATCTGTTACAAACCATCTACTGATATCAAAACTTAGGAAACAATACCCGAATATTTTTCTTACAGAAAAAAAGGAAGGATATCAGCTAGAGGATAATGAGAAGAAAATGAGCTTTATTTTAATAATAGATGAATATATAAATATTATAAAACAGAATAATAAACATATATTCAATAAAATATTTAAAAAAAATAATTTAGAGATTTTAGATTGTACAGGAGGGTTTGCGCGGGATGCGTCAATTATCGCATCTTTAGGTAATAAAGTTACATTAATAGAGGAAAATCCTTTAATAATGCTAATTTTAAAAAACGCTATAAGTAAAATTACAAATGATGAAATTAGAGATAACTTTAAAAATATTAAAACCAAATTTGGAAACTCATTAGATTATCTAAGAGAAAGTAAACAAAAATTTGACTATATTTATCTAGACTTTATGTTTAATGTTAATAAAAAAACTCTTCCGAATAAACGAGAGCAATTTTTACGAATGATAACGAAGAATGATATTGAGGCTAACAAAGATATGGTAAAAGAAATAATTCAAAGAACAAATTCGAAAATTATAATAAAAGAACATATTAAATCTAATGATTATAAAATTTTTAATATTGTTAATACTTATAAAGAGAGAATAGTGAAGTATAATCTGATAGATTCAAATAATGGATATTAAAGCATATATAGAGTCTAAAAATAAATTAAATATTTATGATCTCACTAATGATCGAAAATTTAAGATGGAGTTTCCTTTGAAGAATTGTCAAACTCACTATAGCATAGATGAAATAACGGCTAACCCTTTCTCAGAAAATGAGTTGTTTATTTTTGCATTAGATTCAACGAATTTGAACAACTCATTTTTCAATAAAATGAGTACGCTAAATAATATACTTCTTTTTGTTGTCCATGATGAGGATTTTAAAGTAGGTTCTTATGAAATTATAAAATCACTCATAAGTCATGGTTATAAAAAAGTTGAAACTAGTAATTATGATGAATTTGTTACTTTCATTTATGATATAACTGATTATAAAGATAATCCTGATTGGTTAAACAATGAAAATTGGGCAAATCCAGATCTTTGGGAGAAATAAAAATGAAGGATAAAATTACAGAAATAATTTCTGAAAAAATTAAATGTGAGAACTTGTCTGTTGAGGGAGCAGAATCTAAGTATGAAGTAAACATAGTTAGTGACGAATTCACAGGAATGTCAATAATTCAAAGACATAAGATAATTTATGGATTATTAGACAATTATATCAAGACTGGCGAAATTCATGCTTTGACAATCAAAGCGAAAACATCCAGTGAATGACAATCATAAGATATGGAATTCTAAAAAGATTATTCATATTGATATGGATAGTTTTTTTGCATCCATAGAAGTAAGGGACAGGCCGTCATTAAAGAATAAGCCAGTAGCAGTTGGTGGACAAGCTAACGAGAGAGGTGTGCTAACTACTTGTAATTATATTGCAAGACAGTTCGGAATACACTCTGCAATGCCAACTATAAAAGCAGTCCGGTTATGTAAAGATTTGATAGTAATACCAGTTGATATTGAAAAATATAAAAAAGAATCATTAGAAATATTTAAAATTTTTAAATGTTACTCTAAACTGATTGAACCTGTTTCAATAGATGAAGCATACCTTGATGTAACGGAATCTAATTATTGCGCAGGTGATCCTGAAATGATGGCATCTCAAATAAGAGCATGTATTAAAAAAGATTTTGGGCTTACTGCATCAGCTGGCATATCAATAAATAAGCTCATATCAAAAATATGCTCAGACTGGAGGAAACCTAATAATCAATTCTCAATTAATGACAACGAAGTAAATGATTTTATCAAAGATGTAAATCTTAAAATGATTCCAGGTATAGGGAAAGTTAATTTTAAAAAATGTAGTAATTTGAAAATGAAATACTGCAAAGACATGTATTCATATTCAAAAGATGACCTTATAAATATTTTTGGGTCATACGGCATTACATTATTTAATCTTATAAGAGGTATAGACAACAGAGATGTTCAAATGAATAAAATACGAAAAAGTATAAGTGTAGAAGATACATTTGTTGAGGACATAAGAACCATAAAAAAATGTAAAATTAATATTGCAGAGCTCTATTTGAAACTTATATCAAGATGTAACAACTTAGGAATATCAAAGGAGTTAGTAAAAGAGATATTTATTAAAATAAAATTTAATAACTTTGAGACTATTACGAGACAAATAAAATGTACAAAATTAAACTTAGAACGATATATAGAGCTTTTTGATCATAATATTATTGAAATATCTAGGCCTATACGACTAATAGGATTGGGTTTTACCCTAAAGCAGGGTAACGACGATGTAGTTCAATATGATATTTTTGATAGCTAAAATCTCACTATTCTTATAGAATAAACAAGATGCACTATAGGGGTAAATAATGAAATTTGAAACAATAGCAATACATGGTGGGTACTCACCCGAACCAACAACCAAATCAGTAGCAGTTCCAATATATCAAACTACATCATATTCATTTGATGATACCCAACATGGAGCAGACTTATTTGATCTAAAAGTAGCTGGTAATATTTATACAAGAATAATGAACCCTACTTCAGATGTGCTTGAAAAAAGAGTTGCAGCAATGGAAGGTGGAATAGGTGCTTTGGCACTTGCATCTGGATCTGCTGCTACAACATATGCAATTATGACAATTTGTGAGGCTGGTGATAATATTATCAGCACTAGTACCTTATATGGAGGAACATACACTCTTTTTGCTCATCAGCTTCCAAGATTTGGTGTAGATGTAAAATTTGGAGACCATGATGATATTTCAGGTCTTGAAAAATTAATCGATAAAAAAACAAAAGCTATATTTTGTGAATCAATTGGTAATCCTGCAGCTAATGTTGTGGATGTTCCTGAGATGGCACGTATAGCTCATAAACACAACATACCTCTAATAGTAGATAACACAGTGCCATCCCCTTATTTGTTCAGACCAATTGAACATGGTGCAGACATTGTCGTTCATTCTCTCACAAAGTATATGGGTGGTCATGGAACTACAATAGGAGGCATTATTGTAGACTCAGGTAAATTTCCTTGGGCAAAACACAAGACCAAATTTAAGAGGCTTAATACGCCTGATATGTCTTATCATGGTGTTGTTTTTAGTGAAGCAATGGGAGACGCTGCTTTTATTGGTGCAGCCAGAGTTGTTCCGCTTAGAAATATGGGAGCAGCTATATCACCATTTAACAGCTTTTTGATATTACAAGGCATTGAATCGCTTCCTGTTAGAATGGATAGACATTGTGAAAATGCAATGAAAGTTGCAGAATTCTTAGAAAACCACAAGTGCGTTACATGGGTAAATTACCCAGGTCTAAAATCACACAAAGAACATAAGCTTGCAAAAAAACTTATGAATGGAAAAACCTCTAGTGTATTGAGTTTCGGTATAAAAGGTGGGATAAAGAAAGGTGGTGTCTTCATTGATAACTTAAATCTGATTACTAGGCTTGTTAATATTGGAGATGCAAAATCACTAGCATGTCACCCAGCAAGCACAACTCATAGACAGCTATCAAAAAAAGAGCTAGAAACAGCTGGGGTTCCTGAAGACTTAGTCAGATTATCTATAGGCTTAGAAAATATTGATGACATTTTGGAAGATTTAGATAAGGCTCTAAAAGCGTCGCAAAAATAATTATTTTTTGATGTAGATCTTATTACCTGACTCAGAAAATTCTTTTGATTTCTTCTTTAAACCTTCGCTAACGGCAATTTTTATATCTTTTATATTATGTGTTGAAGCATATGTTCTTATATCTTGAGTAATTTTCATTGAACAAAAATTAGGGCCACACATTGAACAAAAATGAGCAGATTTTGCACTCTCTTGAGGTAATGTTTCATCATGAAACTCTTTGGATTTATATGGATCCAATGATAAATTAAATTGATCTAGCCAACGAAATTCAAATCTTGCTTTGGACAATTCGTTATCCCTCTCTACTGCAAAGTCATGCCCTTTAGCTATGTCTGAAGCATGTGCAGCAATTTTATACGCTACTAATCCGTCTTTGACATCCTCTTTGTTTGGAAGTCCGAGATGTTCTTTAGGCGTCACATAGCATAATAAGGATGTACCATACGAACCTATATTCGCTGCGCCAATAGCTGATGTAATGTGATCATACCCAGGAGCAATATCTGTTACAAGCGGACCTAATGTATAAAAAGGAGCTTCATTACAATATTCCTCTTCCAGAACAACATTTTCTTTAATTTTATTTAATGGTACATGACCGGGTCCTTCTATCATAACTTGCACATCGTTATCTCTAGCTTTTTCTGTTAATTCGCCTAGGGTTCTTAACTCTAAAAATTGAGCCTCATCATTTGCATCTGCTATAGACCCTGGACGAAGTCCATCTCCAAGTGAAAATGCGACGTCATATTTTTTCATTATTTGACAAAGGTCATCAAAATTCTCATAAAGAAAATTCTCTTTATGGTGAGCAAGACACCATTTAGCAATTATCGATCCCCCTCTTGAAACTATCCCGGTTAACCTATTAGTAGTTGTAGGTATAAAACTCAATCTCAATCCTGCATGAATCGTAAAATAATCCACTCCCTGTTCAGCTTGAGAAATTATCACGTCTCTGAAAATATCATAGGTTAGATTTTCAGCCTTGCCGTTCACTTTCTCTAGTGCCTCGTAGATAGGGACCGTTCCGATGGGCACTGGCGAGTTTCGAATAATAGCCTCTCTAGTTTCAAAAATATTTTTACCTGTAGATAAGTCCATAACAGTATCCGCGCCCCATCTTACTGACCAAAGCAATTTATCGAGCTCTTCTTCAATATTAGATTTAACTGGTGAATTTCCTATATTAGCATTGACTTTTGTAAGAAAATTTTTGCCAACAATCATAGGCTCGAGTTCTGGGTGCTTGATATTTGAGGGTATAATTGCTCGCCCTGCTTCGATCTCACTTCTAACAAACTCGGGTGTAATAAATTCATTATCTGTGCTTAAATAACTGTTTTCCCTAGCAGCGACAAATTTCATCTCTTTCGTGATTATTCCATTTTTGGCATAATTAAGCTGAGTTAGATTGTCTTTAAATTTGATATTCTTTTTAAAAGCAATAGCTCTTTCTTGAATCCAGCTTTTTCTGGTTTTAGGCAAACCTGTCTTGAGATTTATTTCATAATTCGGTTCGGTATAAGGACCCGTAGTGTCATATACATGAAATTCTTTATTGCCGCCAGCTGTATCAGAGATTGTTATAGCGCGATAAGGTATATCCAACCCACTAATATTTTTGTATGTTTTCCTGGAGTTAGGAAAATTTGTCTTATATTCTTCAAGGTTAATTTTGCTGTCTGACATATTTGTTATATAACTATACTACAATACTACGGTAAACATCTATATAATTATTGGGTGAATAATATTGAAGAAAAAATCAATCAGATATATCGATGTCATGATATTTTGGATGAGAGCGTTTTAAGGATTATAAGAAAAGTAAAAAGAGAATTATTTGTCCCAAGTGAATATAAAAGCTTTTCTGATAGTGACTTTGCTATACCTCTCAAAAATAATGAAAATATGCTTACCCCATTTTCTGAAGCCAAAATAATTCAAGCCATGGGATTCTCGCCTAATGATAATGTTTTGCTGATCGGTACAGGAAGCGGCTATCTTACAGAATGTATCTCATATTTATGTAATTCAATAAAGTCATATGAAATAGATCATGATATATACGAATTCGGTAAGAGGAATATAGATCTCCACAGTAAAAATAAATCTAAAATTGAACTAAAAAATACTAATATCTTAAAAGAATTAGATGAACTCGAAATTTATTCAAAGGTTATATTTACATGCTCAGTAGACTCATTCGAGGAATTTCTTATCTACCTTGGGGAGAATACACAATCATTTTTCTATATAAATCAATATAACTCTCCCTATAAAAGTGGCATTATTATTGAAAAGACAAGAAATGGTTACACAGTTAAGAAAAATATAGTAACATCTGAAACTAATAAATTAATGGATTAATACTATGCAAGAGAAAACTCCCAGGGAAATTCAAACAATGATAGATAATAAACCAGACCTTAAAATTATCGATGTTCGTGAACAATGGGAATTCGATAAATGTCACATCGATAACAGTACGCTCATTCCAATGGGAACAATACCAGATTCTGTGGATCAATTTGACGATGAAACTGAATATGTAATAGTTTGTCATCATGGTATACGAAGTAAAACAGTGGCGTTATGGCTTGAAAATAACGGCGTCAAATCTCAACTTTATAATCTAACTGGTGGACTAGAGCAGTGGTCAGATGATGTTGACACAAGTATGGTAAAATATAAATGAAAAGAATTTTTATTCTTGTATTCTTCGTGTCACTAAATGTTAGTGCTACAGATCTTTTAGAGCTTCACAAAAGGGCTGTGAAACATAATACTGATTTAATTCACAATAAACTAAACTTAAGCATAGCTAATGAGGACTTGATACAAAAGCGCTCATCAGTATATCCGGAAATTAATTTCACTGCGAAAGCTAGTGAAACAACTATTGAGAGGTATAAATCAAGTGGCTCATATGAACCCTCTAATTACGACAGTGACACATATAATCTAACCATTAGACAACCAATTTTCCATCTCTATGTTTTTGATGAAATTAAGAAATCTAAAAACACACTCAAAAAAAATCAAATACAAGAACGGGACTCTGAATCACTTGTAATCTTAGAATCAGTTAGACATTATTTTAACCTTATAAAGTATAAAAATTTAGTTGAACTTAATAAAATTAAAAATAGCTTTTATAACTCAAAGTATACTTCATCAGCAAAGCTATTGAATAGTGGTAGTATTTCCATACAAGAGTTCGAGCAATATAAAAACGATTTTGACCAATCTCTCATTGATATAGATATTAGTAAAAATCAATTATCAAAAATAAAAAATCAGGTATACATATTTTCAGGAAAAGAACTTAATGATATAAATGATATAAGGCTTGTAGATCTTAATCATAAGACATTCAATATTGAAAATTTGATCAATTCCGCTTATTTGAGAAACAATTCAATTAAACTCGCAAAACAAAATATAAAGATAAATCGAAATATTATAGCTTCACAAAAATCTAAACATTACCCTACTCTAGACATAACAGCTGAATACGGCTATTTAGATATAACACAAGGGGGTTCTCAGTTTGGTGCTACGACCCGAGAGGATTCTACAATTTCACTAGTCTTTAATTTCCCGATTTATAATGGAGGATATCAAACATCCAAAACGAGGGAAGCAAAACTTAATTACGAAAAAGCACGTTATGATTATAAAAATACAAAAAGAGAGTTAAGAAAAGATGTAATAGAAACCTTCAATAATTATAATACAGGGATGAATCAATATAATACCTCACTACAGATACAGAATACTAAGCAAAGAAAATATGAAAAAGCACAATTAGGTAATGAAAAAGGGATATATACAGATACAGAATTATTAGAAGCTAAAGTAGAATATTTTCAATCTAAATTTAATACAAAAAATATTTTTATGGATTATTTATATAACAAACTAATGTTAGATTACTTAAGTAACAACTTAGATGTTTCCAGCTTAAGGAAAATAAATACATATCTTGTCTGGTAATGCTCAGATACAATTTTCTTCTGTATTTACTTTCTCCGTTCATCTTAGCTAAATTAGCTTTTTACTCATATAAAAACTCAACTAATAACTCTTACTTATGGCATAAGATATTTGGCTATAAAGGGGTTAATCATAAATCTATATGGATTCATGCAGCATCATTAGGAGAAATGAAGATAGCTATCCATATTTGTAAACATCTTATAATGAAAGGGCATAAAAGTATTTTAGTTACATCTAATACGCCTTCATCAAGATATGCATTTGAAAAAGCTGATTTGAAAGATGTTGAACATTATTACTTACCATTTGATTTTTATAAGGTTACAAGAAATTTAGTAAAAGCAATATCTGCCAAATTATTAATAGTAGTTGAGACAGAGGTCTGGCCGAATCTATACGATTTATGTAATAAGAATGAAACAAAAATAATTATTGTTAATGCAAGATTTAATGCTCCAAAAGGAATACTCAGAATTTTATCTACAGCGATATACAAAAAAACTCTTAATCTTGTGGATCATATATATTGTAAGTCAAAAAAAGATGTAGACTCTTACTTAAACTATATTGATAAAGATAATGTCAGCAATAATGGGAATATAAAGCATGCATTGATTGATGAAGTCCCAGATTGTGAGAACTTGATAAATCGAAAATATGTTTTACTTGCATCTTCTCATCATAGAGAAGAGATAATTGTTATTAAAGAATGGTTAAAGCTTAAATCAAATAAATACCTCCTCGTCATTGCTCCAAGACATCCTGATAGACTTGGTGACATTTTGTCAGATATTCCTTTATCCGGTGTAAATATTGCGATCAGAAGTAAAGAAGAGAAAATTAGGAACTCAACACAAATTTATATAGCAGATACATTTGGAGAAATGAATTCGTTGATAAAGTATTCTGAATATACACTTTTTGGCGGATCATTTGTAGACGAAGGTGGTCATTCATTTATGGAGGCTGCTGTTCACTCTAAGGCAATTATTGTAGGTCCGTATATGTATAACTTTGTTGAAGAAACTGAGGAATTTTTGAAAAATAATGCCCTTATAATGTGTAAGAAACCTGAGATGTTAAGAAACATTTTTGAAAAACTATTTAGATCAAAATCTAAGAGACAAGTTTTTGAAAATAACGCAAAAAAAATAGCTCAATCTAAAAGATTAATTTTAAACAACTACATAGCGTTAATCGAAAAACATATTAGAACTTAAAGATTGCTATCAAACAATTTCCATGAAAACTTATGTTTGAGATAAAATTTTTCTAAGGATTTCTCGAATTTTGATAGTACTGATTTTTTATAATATTTATTATTCTTTTTTGATGGATTAATAATAAGTTTATCAAAATCTATGAATGATATTTTATTTGTAGATGGATTGTAGATTATATTCTTTATGTTCATATCTAAGTTATATATACCGTTATCAAATAATGACTTGAAACATTTTCCTAAGTTAGAATAAAATTCTAGATTATGCTCACCTAAGGCAAGATACTTATCTAGCGTCATGCCATCAATTTTACTAAGTATTATATCTCCTTTATAAAGAATGCTATTTCTATCAATAAAAACAAATATAGGAACACTCAATTCAAAAATATTGCTTATTTGGTTTTCAATACTATTTTTAATTATATGATTAAAATCTATATAATTCTTTAGTTCTCTAATTGGTCTTGTATTGCTCAAACTTAAGAAAAGATAGTTATCATTAAATACTGACATAGCTCCTTTTCTCCAAAAATGCTTCTTGATAAATCCATTATTAAAATCAAGAAAGTTACTATTGTTATTTAATCTAAATTCGTCATTTTTATAACCTGATAAAATACGCTCTTCAAGTATAGGTTGGACAGATGAATCGTAACAGATATACTGATTATTATATTTATGAGAGACTATTGAACCAAATCTTGTTTTTATCATATGATCAAAGAAAATAATACATCAATATCTATCTGTATTCTAAGATTATCTTCAATCGGGGACGTGACTCATATACTTCCAATAATATCAACCTTACAAAAAAACTATAATAATTGCGATATTACATGGATTATAGGTAAGACGGAATATCAGCTTGTAAAGGAATTAGATGATATAAATTTTATAGTTGTGGATAAAAATAAAACAATAGATTCTTTATTAGGGATGCATTTTTTTTCTAGAAAAGTTCAATTCGATATAGTATTTCACATGCAAAAATCTCTGAGGTCAAAATTGGCAGGAAATATTATTAAAGGTAAAATTAATATTACATTTAGTGATATAAATACTCAGAAATCTCATGTTATTGAACATTTTTTTGCTTTTCTAGATAAAATAAACATAACTTCTCGAGTGATGGATTGGAAGACAGATAAGATTTTATTGAAAAATAATAACTTCCTTAACGAAATTAATTTGAATAAATCTGTCCCTTTTGTTGCAATTAACCCTTTTACTAGTCATCGCGTAAATAATTACAGAGAATGGGATCTAGAAAATTATAAAGTCATTGCTGAATATCTAAAGAATAAATATTCAATTAATACAGTATTTTTAGGAAAGACAAACTTTAAAAAAAAGTCTGAACTAGAAAAACATCTTGAAAAGAGTGTGGGTATAGTAAATCTTGTTAACAAAACAACTCTAGGTCAAATGCTTAGTATCCTGAATGTTTGCAAATTTTATATAGGTCCTGACTCGGGAACTCTCCATATGGCTAATATGCTTAATATTCCAGTTATTGGTTTGTACGCAACATCCAACCCTTTGAGAACAGGTCCATTCAATAACCTTGATTATACGGTTGATAAATACCAGGAGGCTTTGGAAAAATTTACGAACAAAACAATCGAAAATTCTAAATGGGGAAAACGAATAAGAAACAAAGAGGCAATGGAGCTCATAGCCATAAATGATGTAAAATCAATGATAAAAAAATTATTAACTAATTAATCTCTTTAATTCGGCTTATGATGCTTGAGGTTGATTTACCTTCAATGATATCCACTAACTCAATACTTTTTTTATTTTTCATCATATGTTTTGAACCTGCTATGTATTTTCCTTCATAATCTTTCCCTTTGACTAACACATCGGGAGAAATTTCAACTATTATTTTTTCTGGAGTATCTTCATCAAATATATAAATATAGTCGATACACTTAAAAGCTGAGAGTACAAATGCTCGATCATTTTGATCACATATAGGTCTATCCGGAGACTTAAAGTTTTTAATGGAAGAATCAGAGTTGAGTCCTACGATCAGAACATCGCCTTTTAATTTAGCTTGTTCTAGGATAAAAACATGTCCTGAGTGAACTAAGTCGAAGCATCCATTTGTGAAAACAATCGATTTGCCATCATTTTTTTCTTTATTCACTAAAGATCTTAATGTTGATATGTCACAAATAATTTTAGGACTTTTTAATTGCATTACTTATATTGCTTTTACTTATACTAACAGTTCCTAGATGTTGTATCGATAATCCTGCGGCGATATTTGCTAATTCACACGATTTTTTTAGTGTCTTGTTTGATGATAAAGATGCAGCTAGTACTGATATCACCGTATCTCCAGCCCCGGTAACATCATAAACATCTTTCTGTGAAGTTGGAAATGAAATCACAGAGTCTTTCTCAAACAATAACATTCCATTCTTTCCTAAAGTAATCAGCAAAGCACTTATATTTAATTCTTTTATTAGTTTTTTCCCTTTAGAGATCATTTGATTTTTATTAGCTGAGTTGCCAGCAATTACTGAAAACTCAAGTTCATTTGGTTTGACTAAAAAGGAATTCTGATATGGCGAATAATCTGAGCCTTTTGGATCAATAATTACTTTTATTTTAAACTGGTTTGCCATCTCAATTATCTGTGATGCAATTGGTTTTACAGCACCTTTGTCATAATCAGATAGTATTATTAAATCTGTATCTTTAATATACTTAGTAACTTTGTTAAGTAGTTCATTATGCATTTTTGATTTATTTTTATCCTCGTGATCTAGACGTATTAGATGCTGATCATTACCAATTATCCTTGACTTTAGAGTAGTCCTAATTGTTACGTCTTTGACTGGATCAAACTGTATGTCTGTATGTCTTAAAACTTTAATTAGCTCCTTCAATTCATAATCATCGCCCGTAATACCTAATAAAGTAACTTTCATACCAAGAGCAGATAGATTTTTTGCAACATTTGAAGCTCCCCCGGGCTTAAATATTATTTGGTTTATATCTACAATTGGAACAGGGGCTTCTGGTGACATTCTGCTGACAGTGCCATGGCTATATTTATCCAACATTATGTCGCCAACAACTAAAATATTTTTCTTTTTAAACATATCAAACTATAGATAGCCAGTCATTATACTTAGAAATCCTGCCCCTTATTGTATTAAAATAAATTTCTTGGATTTTTTTTGTGATTGGACCAGGTAGGCCACTACTAATTTTTATATCGTCTATTTGTATTATAGGCGTTACTTCTGCAGCTGTACCTGTAAAGAATGCCTCATCAGAATCTTTTGCTTCCTCGACTGAAATATCTTTCTCTTCTATTTTATAATTTAAATCTTTTGCTATCTTCATAACTGTCTGGCGAGTGATTCCATTCAAGACTGTGGAATCTTTTGGTGTGAATAAACTACTACCATTTACGATAAAAAAGTTTTCACCTGACCCTTCATTAACATTATTATTTATATCTAAAATAAGCGCCTCATCGTAACCAGAATTTAATGCATCTTTTAGTGCTAGCATAGAGTATAAATAATTTCCGGAAGCTTTTGCTTTATGAAGCATACTCTTTTCTGTTCTTTTAGGAAAATCTGTGACTTTTACTTTAATTCCATTTTGAATTTTATCTTCTCCAAGGTATGAACCCCAATCCCACGCTGCGATCGATGTATGAACTTTCAAATTATCTGCCCTTAGGCCCATACCCTCTGAGCCATAAAAACACATAGGTCTTATATATGCATTTTGTAAATTATTAATTTTTACTACATCTGATTGTGCTTTATTTAGCTCCTTTAAAGTGAATGGAATTTTCATACCAATTAATCTAGCTGACTCAAAAAGTCTGAGGGTATGATCTTCCAACCTGAAAATAGCTGGGCCATTTGAGGTTTCATATGCTCGAACTCCCTCAAATACTCCGGTACCATAGTGAAGTGTATGTGTTAAGACGTGTACCTTTGCATCAGACCATTCTAATAAATCTCCATCCATCCATATTTTACCTTTTAGGTCTGACATCATCATTTCTTTACCTTATTAGAATTTAAAGAAAACTATAGCATGTATTAAACTGTTACGAAATTGATCACTAATGTTAATTTTTTATTTAAAAGCTAAAATTCCTTGATATTAAATATAACCTAGATAATAATGATAATCATTCTTATTTATAATGAATAGAAAATTTTTATACATTCTTGTAGTTTTACCAGCACTATTAGTAACGGGCTGTTCAAGTCATGCCGAGACTGATGAAGTAAATTTATATACCGCAAGAAAAGAGCA
>MDTG01015493.1_pt1 | contig 20772 bp, 31 predicted proteins | sample 811421 | NCBI WGS metagenome assembly MDTG01 (sample SAMN05326645, study PRJNA326480) | marine metagenome | isolation source: seawater | place: Pacific Ocean: South East | collected 2011
ACGACAGGACGTATCACATAATACTGAACTAGGTAATAATTATTATCCTAGTGGCTGGAAACCTAATGTCAGCTTTGATAAATCTAGTAACACGGGTGGGATTACTCACGTTCAACCAGCCGACAATAACTTTAAATATAATCAGCTTTTGAGTAGCTGGGGTTTTGACCCTGATGAATTTTATATAGATGAAGACACGATAAAGTTTTCTACTTGGGACACACAACTTAAAGGCGGTAAGGTAGAACAAATGTATGCCTTTAAGGCAATTATAAAACGTAAGCACCCTGAAAAAGATAATTACTTTGAAGCATTACAAAAAGAAATAAAAAATAAAAAACCTATAAACGTTAAAAAAGTAAAAGGTGACACAGCGTATTTCTTTTTTCTTGCTGACTGGCAACTTGGTAAAAAAGATTGGGGAAGCGTTAATACAGTAAAACATATTAGAGAAGCAGTTAATAAAGCCAAAAAAAATATTAGAGAATTAAATAAAACTTGCACTATTGATGAAATATATATTATTGGATTAGGTGACCTTATTGAAAACTGTTACGGCTTTTATGACCACCAGCCTTTTAATATTGAACTTAGTAAAACTGAACAAGAACATTTGACTCGTGTTATGATTTTAGAAGTTTTGGACGGCTTACTAGGTTTAGCACCAAAAATAGTTCTTGGTGGAGTACCCGGAAACCACGGGGAAAACAGAACAAGCAAAGGTCAAGTATCTACTAATAGGTTAGATAACAGCGATACAGCAGCGTTTCAAATAGTTGGTGAAATAATAAATGGTAGACCTAGGTATGAACACGTTGATGTTGTTGTCCCTAACGATTATCACTTAGTATTGGAAGTTAAAGGTATTCATATTGGTTTTACACACGGGCATATGACAGCTGGAGGCGGTGACCCGTGGCTAAAAATGGAAAAGTTTTGGAAAGGTCAAATGTATGGTTGGCTTCCAATAGGTGGTGCTTCTATCTTAGTATCAGGTCATTTTCATCATTTAAGAGTTGTGGAACAAAAAGGTAGGACTTGGATACAAGCGCCTAGTCTTGATGAAAGCCACGAATTTACAGCTCGTACTGGGTTTGGTACGAAGCAGGGTGTTTTAACTTTTACAGTAAGTAAAGACGGCTGGGATAATCTAAAAGTTTTATAGCAATTAATTAATTATTAATTTATAATTCAGTATGGATATTGTAGCCATTGAAAATGACGGAACGAAAGTTCGGTTGGTATATAGAGAGGGTGAAAACTATGCGTATCAAAACTTGGGTAAAGGTATACTTAGGGTTTTAAAGAGCACAGATGATTCCCTTACTATTGAGCACGTTAATAAGTTGCGCCACGCCAACCTCTGAAACCCCGTCTGAATTTACGCAATATATAAATTGCAGAAAAGGGCAACAACAAGTTGCAGTTGTCCAAGATTGGCGACCCCTTATTGAAAAATACTTTAAACCACAAGACGTTGATAAAGCTCTGCGTATTATTTTTTGTGAAAGCTCAGGGCGTAGTTCTGCTGTTGGTGTGAATAAAAATAGAACTAGAGATATAGGTTTGTGGCAATTTAATGATGAAACGTGGGCTTGGTTAAAACCTAAACTTAATATAAAGAATAATAGATACGACCCTGAAACTAGCACAGCAGTTGCAAGTTGGCTTGTTTATAATGACGGCTGGTATCATTGGAACAGCAGTAAACATTGTTGGGGTGACAAGTGATAGTTCATCAAATATATTTTGATTTTTACGGAAATGGTATGAACGAACTTTTTAAAGAAAGTCGTAAGCAGTTTCAGTTGTGGTGTCGTGAAAATGGTTACTTATATAGGTTATGGACTGAAGCTGATTGTGATAATTTAATTTTTGAGTACCCCCAATATGTCGATATGTATTTATCAGCAAGATACAAGATAATGAAAATAGATATTCTTAGATTTGTAATGCTTCATAAATATGGTGGTTTGTATGCAGACCTTGATGTATTTCCACAAATACAAGAATTGAAAAGAGAAAAAGATTTATATTTTGTTTTGGATAAATGTAATGGCGGTAGGAAAAATTTACAATATATTACAAATGAAGTTTTACAAATTAAAGCTGGGCATAGTTTTGCAATAAATTATTTAGATTATGTCAAAAAACAAATAGAAAAAAAACAAGATATGGAAATATATAAGACTTGGAAAAAAAGATATGTATTGCAGACGACAGGTGTTTATGCACTTACTAGGTATTTGAAAAAAGGTTTTTATGATTTTGATTATTACACAACTAATCAGCTTGAATTTAAAAAAGGAACTTTGGATTGTGTTGGTTTAGGTAATACTGAAAATGTAGATTTTAAAACACATCAATCAGAGAGTTGGTATAATGCTACGTAAGGAGCGTATATGTTAGAGCTAAACGAAGTTGATATTGATACCCTTAATGAATATCCTGATAATCCACGTCAGGGTGATATATATAAAATATCTGAAAGTTTAAATCAGCACGGTCAATATCGTCCGCTTACTGTAAATAAAAGAGATATGACAATTCTTACAGGTAATCACACTTGGAAAGCTATGAAACAACTTGGTTGGAAAACTTGTATTGTAACTTATGTAGATGTTGATGAAGCACAAGCTAAGAAAATAGTTCTTGTTGATAATCGTCTTGGTGATATTGCTGGGTATGATGATGAGCTTCTTAGTAAAATGTTGCAAGAAATTGTTGATAGTGGTGATTTTTTAGGCACTGGGTTTAATGCTAAGGAAATAGATGAACTTCTTGAGGAAATGAATACAGAAGTTGACGATTATGATACAGAGTTTGAAGAAGTAAAAGGCGAAAAGAAAAGTAAACAAGAAGCTGTTCACGATATTGTTTTGTATTTAGATGATAAGCAATTTGAAAAATATAAAAAATGGGTACAGGCTTTAGCTGAAGAGATGAAATGCAATCTTACTGAAGCAACTTATAATGCAGTCAAATATACATATGATGATTTAGGTTTATGAAACAAGTAAAACTAAAAGACCTGAAACAATATGGTAGCAATCCAAGAGTTGGTAATGTTGATTTAATTGCTGAATCTTTAAAAGAACACGGGCAGTTTCGTCCTTTGATTGTTAACAAAGACAATACAATATTAGCTGGTAATCATACTTATTTAGCTATGAAGCAGTTGGGTTGGAAAGAGTGTGACGTACATTATGTTGATGTTGATAATAAACAAGCACGTAAAATTGTTTTAGTTGATAACCGCCTTAATGATGTTGCAACTTATGACGGGGAACTTATTGTTGAAATGCTTGATGAGTTAATTAACACAGGTGATTTGACTGGTACTGGTTTTACTGTAGATGACGTTGATGATTTAGCTGCGGAGTACAACGAAATAAATATTACAGACTTTGAAGAGTTTGAGGGTGGCTATGCTTTATCTGATGAGGAAATAAAATCTATACAAGATAAAAGGGCTAACGCTACTGGGCGTAATGCAGGTAATCCTTTAAAGGATATTCCTATATCACTATTAGATACTCAATATAAAGAATTTAAAAAAATGATATTAGCTATTACACAAGATAAAAAAATAAATACATCGGAAGCAATTCTTTTCTGTTTAGAATATGCATTTAAAAAGAATAAACGCACTTGGTTTAATCGTTGAAACTTGTTATTCCAACACACAAAAGAGCCCATTTAATATCTACCCCATTTTTAAAAGTATTTAAAGATTTTGATAAGTATATTTTATTTCACGATGAAGAAGCGAAACTTGAATATTTAAACTATAACGACTATAAAGATATTAATTTAATTGTAACTAATCAACCAGCTACTAAATCTGGTAGCGGACTTGCACAAAATCGTAAATATTTTATTGATAACTATGTTGAACACGGCGAGTGGGTTTTGTTTTGTGATGATAATGTTATTAGCGTGTATGGTTTATTTCCTGAAGACTTGTGGAAAAAACCTGAACACGAAAAACTTAATGAACTTGATTTTAGTTATTGGGAAAATAAATTATTTAACAGACGCATTAGTGAAATAAAAGAATATGCAAATGCAATTGGTGCATATCACGTTGGGTTTCAAACATCTAAAAATTATTTTTTTGCAAAGAAAAAATATCGTGAACGTGGATACGTACTGGGAAAAATGACACTTTGGAAAAAAGATAATAATTTTATTTATGATGAGCCATTTTGCAGTATGGAAGACTTTCACCATACAGCTATGCACATTGTTAACTATGGTAAGGTTTTGATTTGTGATTATCTGTGGGCTAATGCTACGCATTTTCAGGGTGGTGGTTTAGGCACAAAAGAAAATAGAAAACCTAATCAACTAGCTTCTATAAAATATTTAGTAAGTAGGTATCCCGAATTAATAAAAGTGAAAAAACGTAAAGATAATTATCCTGATTTACGATTTCCAAATATGTCTGATGAGAACTTTTTAAAGTGGCGTAAGAAATATTTAGAGTTTTTAAAACATTATGATTTTGAATATAAACGATTAAAATGGATAAAGAAACAATAAAAGTCAACGTTTGTAGGCTTTTAACAGGACATTTTAAGGCGATTTAAGGACGTGTTTGTCTGTCTAGGCTGTAACTGTCCATAGGAAAGGTACAAAATATGCAAGATATAAATGAGATGATTGAAATTATAAAAGAAATTGATATTGGAAAGTATACGCAAGAGGAATATAGAAATGTAGTTGATTCTATATCTATAAACTTTAAAGCCAAATGGTATGATGAGTTATATGATAAAAAAGGTTTTAGAGATTTTGGGGGACAGTCTTGATTGATATTCGTCTGCGCTCAAAAATATCTGAAAAAGAACTTGAGCAAAAAGTTGGCAAGATACTTACCGAAAATGATTACAACATTTTAATAACTAAAGATACAACAGTTAGGTTTCCTAATGGGAAAGTTGGCGCAATATATTTAAAAGAAGTTATTCCACAAGAACTTGCTGATGACAGTTATGAAGTATTACACAGTTTAAAATCACATCAGACTTCTAATCGTGGTATGGCTAGTGGCTTACCTAGGTTAAAAAGAGGTAGCGGTGGTAGTCGTACTGATACAGCTAAGAGTATAGCTTCTGCTATTATTGGAAATCTTGACCCCGTTGGTATGCAACAATATTGTAGGCTTACTGCTTTTAGTGCAAAAGAATTTGATAAATACGAAAGTTTATTTCCATTATTTGTATTTATAGGTGAAAAGATGAAAGAGTATGCACCTGAAAGGTATAACGCTCAAATGGAATTTGTTAATAGAACTCATAAGGATTGGGTAATTCCTAATACACCATTTACAACTATTACTGTAAACAATTCGTATCCTACTGGTGTGCATACTGATAAGGGTGATTTAGATGAGGGCATATCTACATTAGCTTGTATAAAGAAAGGCGATTGTCAGGGTGGCTATCTTGTTCTTCCTGAATATAGAATTGCATTTAAAATGGGCGATAGGGATTTATTAATATTTGACGCTCACCAATGGCACGGAAACACACAGTTAGAAATGAATAGTGATGACGCTGAAAGGATTAGTATTGTATCATATTACAGAACAAAAATGGAAGAGTGCGAAAGCGCTGCGGACGAATACGAAAAGAGGTTAAATTATGCCGAAAGAAAAATCAAACAGTAAAAGTTGGGACGTAGAAAATGAAACTTTTCAAGAATTTAAAGAACGTAGGCACGCTGGTTGGTCGGGTACGGGACAGCCTAACTCACAGACTAGGCAAGCTGGTAGATGTAGTAACACTGGCGATTATAAAAAAGATTGTAGTTGCAGAACTTGTATCAACAGAAGAAGCAGAGCAAAAGGAAGAAGAAAACAAAACTTAGCTAGAAAAAAACTAGGTATAAAAAATAATAGATTTCACGGGGCTGACGCTCACGAGGAAAATTGGGATACGGGTTTACGTGTAGAAGTTAAAGCTGGTAAACAATGTAATCCTTTCTCTAATTTCTTTTATAAATGTAAACAACAATCTGACGCTTCGCATAGGGCTTTTGGAAGTATGAGTAAACCTTTTATACAAGTAAGTATGCCCGATAATTCAACTAAGGGCATTGTTAGTTTTGAGCTTGATGATTTAGAAAATGTATGTGTCGAAGCTCTTAAAAATTTAGGATATGATTTTGGGGATAAGTAAGTGTTAAACAAGGCAACCCAATGTCACTTGCGTGACCGAAAGGAGGTATAATTTAAGCCCGTCCGTAGTTCTCTTCCGGCTCTAGTCTTACTCAATCCCGTATCTAGTCTAGCTAGACTTCTTGCTTTTTTCTAACTTGCAGATGTTACAATAATCGATAACATCTAAGTCAATCCATTGATGACCCTGAGTTTCGCAATCGTGTGGCTTAGGTACTTCTTTAATGTAGTCACCTAGTAACGACCAATGTTTTACAAGCGCATAAGGTGTAACCGTAATCCCTTTCCAATTATCACGATACATCTTTACACGGATTTCTATATCATCGGGCGTTGCCCCTATCTCTGCAAGTTCTTTGACACATTTATTCCAGCCCCCACGTTCTACATTTGTATTAGGTTGGTATCCCATAGCATTTACTAAAGCAACATAAATGTGTCCATTTTTTCTTTGTTTAGTTGACTTTAGTTTGTGGCTCTCTGACGAGCTGGGGGGCAGTTCATCTTTGACTGGGGGTTGTTCGTATATGAACGGATTACGCCTTAGAACTGTATACAGGTTGCTAGTCTGCTCATTAGTTTCTTTGTCGTATCTTGGCTCAACAAGAACAGCGCCACAGTCTTTTAGCTCAGATAAAGCACGCTTTACAGTAGAATTAGAAGTATGCATACGCTTTGCTAATGTCGAAATAGCTGGGAAGCACGTTCCGTCATCTTTGTCAGCGTATCTGTTTAGTACTGCATACAATCTCACTGCTTGTGCTGAAATGGGTAAGTCAATTACCCACTCAGGCACAATAGCGTAATACTCATCTACCCTTACCCAGTCCATTTAGAACGGGGCTTCGTCAGGCGCAGTATTCTCTCTTGCTTGTGGCTCTTGACTGTCTTTAAGTTCAATCAATTTCTCAATAAACTTTGAAGCGTCTTTACCACTTAGCTTTGGTACTTCAGTCACTAGCTTATCTGCTTCTGACTTTGGTACTTCTTTGAGTAGTGAGTTTATAAATTTAAGCTGTTTGTCAGACGGCTTGTTATAAACTGCACTTACAGGCTTAGGCGGTGTGTATTCGGGCTTGTTGCCGTATTTGTATGTAGGCTCTGACGGAGCGTTTTTCATCATCTCTTCAGTCATACGCATTGTGAAACTGCTAATTTCATCAAGCTCTAACTTGTCAGAACACACCAAATCAACAGCGCCTTTGAACGCAACTTGTGTCACGATTAGCTTGTCCTTATTCATCTATCCTCGCTTTTCATTTGTCCACGGGCGAACGTAAGTATAAGACCAGCGTCCACCCTTTTTTGATTTTGCTTTCCTACGTTGTTGTCTATTCGGCATTAGCTTTGTACTTTCCAGCGTATAAGTATTTTCTAGTGCCGTCCCACATCGCAGTATTGAACGCTTGTTCATCAGCTTCTTTGAATCCTAAGTCGGTAGTGTAAGACCAATTTTTAGTTCCCTCATTACCAAAGTCAAAGATAAACTGATACGTCCATTTGTGTTTGTTAATTGGTGGCATTGTCTGCAACCAATCTGAGCTGTGCAGTTTCTACTTCGTCAGCTGGGTGGCTAACTAAGTAGTAAACAAAATGCCCGTGTTTTTTACCTTGCACAGTTTGGATAACCCAGCCCTCATCTCTAAGGGTGTGTAGATAGCCACCGAAACGTGCGCAACGTAAGTCGTATACGAACTCGCCATTACTTATGGGGTCGTTTGCTCTGTGTCTTAAAAGAACGTAACGGATTAAATCCATTTTTGTTTTTATAGACGCAGGGATAAACTCACCCCTAAAGTAATCAACAGTTCGTCTTGTGTCACCCACTTAAACTCGCAACAACTTCTTTGTCAATCTTTTGCTGTATGAAAGAATCCACACTACAAAAGTCTACAATTTTAGTTGTATACCAAATAGGGACACCACTGATAATGTAATCAGCTTCGGGAAGTTTCCCGTGATGTCGCCAAGAGATAACTGTACTTCTATCTACTTGAAGCATTTGCGCTATCTCTTGTATTCCGACTAGTTTCATAGTTTCACCAATTCCTTTGCAACACGATTTGTTAAATCGCTGTCACTATAAATAAGATTGCCAGCTTGTTTTTCTAGCTTTGCGTTCTCGGTTTTTGCACCACGAACTTTTTGTTGCCACAACTCGTAGGAGTTGTAAGCGTTTAGCAATCCCCAACCATTGTTAACCCCGTTGTCTTTTTCTGCAATCCAGTTGACACGGATTGTGTTACGGATTTTATCAACATTATTGTACTGTCGAATTTTGGTTGTATCATCTTTGTCATATTCAGGGAGCGGAAACATTTTGTTCATAAGCTCATCAAACACACGCTTGTCGATTTCGGTGTTGATTAACTGATTAACAGTTTCGCTGAAAGAATCGTAAAACAATTCTGTCAACCCTAATATATTTCTTGCCTCATCTATTTTACTTGAAATAGACTTGGTATGTCTAAGTGATATTTGGTTAGGCGTTCTGCTTGATAACGCCATACGTAATGTATTAGAACATACTACACGAACAGGGGTCATAATAATTTTTAATGCCCCGCTTCCGTCGTGAGAGTTTGTCAATAACATATATGGAATAACGTCATCATCAATGTCAAGCACAGTATTCAATCTCATTTGTATAAAGATTGTTGCACCACCATTGAGGCTTCCTGCCGTCTCGTATTTAGCGTCACCGCTATCTACTAATGTGTCCATAAAGTTAAAGGCGTCTAAGTTTTGAACAGGCGTATATCTGTTGCCGACTATACCGTAACAGCTTTCATCGGTTTCCCTTACGACTGCGAACTTATTCGCAATATTCTTTATGCTTTCCTGTTGGGTTTGGAAATAGACTGGCTCTAACTTTACAACCCAATCTAATCCCGCTGTGACTAACGCATCTTGCGCAGTCAGTACGTCTGGAGTTACTACGCCTAGTTTGTGCCAAGGTGTCTTGACAGCACTAAACATAGTTTCTACATTTGCACTCATTCTGTATCCTCACTTTCTAATGCTTCAAATGGCTCTGAAGCTATTGACCTTTGCAATTCTATGAATCGATATTGGTCGTTTAACTCACGCATTTTACGTAAGTTGTTTTCTAGTTGGCTTACTTTTGGCTTGATTGTTTTTAGAAACTTTGTGTATTTGTAAGTTTCGTAAGAACTACCAAGCATAATTCCAAGTAACACACCTGACACAAAAATTAATATTAGTGTCATTGTTGGTACTTGATGTATATATGATAATAATGAAAGTGTATTTTCCATTATTCACCACCTTTCCTTGCTATGTTTTTTTTCTGTCTGATTTGTTCTAGCTGTTCTAACAGTTTTTGTTCTTCAGCTTCCAATTCTTTTTGAATTGTATTTGCTATAAAGCGTTTAGATTTTTGTTCTAAAGGTTTATAACGTGGGTCACTTTTGTCAACGAGTACGTTGCCGTCTTTGTCAACTAAAGTATCCCACTCTTTGTGATTTTGAGCTAATATCTCTCTGCGCTTTTGCTTTACTACCCAAGCGTTAACTAGGGAATTGAGAGCTATATCTGTTAGCTCGAATCCGTCTTTTTGATACCAAGTTATAACAAACGAACGATACGCTTGTTCAGTCTTGATATGCCACTTAGGGCTACCGCAATAAAAACTATTTTTATAATTTTTCTTACGGGTTGCTAAGTCGCCACGGTATAAACGCATACCACATACGCCACAGACTTTGAATCCGTTTTTGTCAGGTATATGTTTTTCTGATAGTGTGACTTTACGAAAATCATTATCATCATCTTCAATGATTCTGTTTTCGATATCGTCAATCGGTGAACTCATTTGATTTCATCACCTCACTTAATGGCTTAGTGTTGTAAGGTATAATTTTCATATACTCTTTACACCAAATAATCTCTTTTTCTTTGGCGTTAAGTTTTGGGTAAAGTTTAGTTTTTTCTGTATTTGAAAGAACTGCCCACTCACGCCAGCTTTTGAATCGAGATTTCATTTCTTTTTTCTCTGTCATTACTGACCTTTCTTTAGTCATAGTCATACCGAATTGTATAACTACCTAGGGAAGCACAACTGCTGGGCAGAGCAGTAATGCTTCCTTGAGCTAGTTACGTGTAAAGAGTTAAGTCGTCTTCAAGCTCTGCAATTTTTTCTGCAATCTCAAGTCCTACGTTGCTCTTGTAATCGTTTAACCACACTCTTATGTGTAGTTTGTCACCACTTGTTAATGTTTTGTCATCTACACACATAGAAACAGCGTGGCTATAAAAGTTAGCCATTGCAACTTGTTGTATGTAGTTGTGTGGTTTTTCGTAGTAGTCAATAACATCACTTGGATTTTTGAAAAAATCAAAATCATCTAGCGCTCTAGCTGATGTATGTATCTCTTCATCATTCAGTAACGTTGGTGCAGAAAATGCTTTTGTATAATCTGCGCTTGTCTTGTCGAGCCAGTTGAGTGCTTCTAAGTCGTTTATGATATAGAGCGCACAACGTCTTTGCTCATTTGTTAGGTCGTCTTTTAATTTAACGTCCATAGTATTTACCTCACTTTCTTTTTGTCTTTTATAAGTACCATAGAGCCAACGCATTAATTAGTACGTATACAGGGTGTATGAAAAATGCATTGACTCTAGCTATCTATCGTCTTGGCTCGTTGATTTCTTCAACAACAACTTTTGTGTTGTCTTCAGAGTATCTTGTGATTGTGATTTTGCCTAACACGAAGCAGTCGCTAGTGCTTCCTTTGTTATCCCAAAATCTGTTACGCTCAATTGTAAAAGTTCTTGTTTGACCAATTTTAACTAATGGTAAGTTACAACCTTGACCGCAAGTCATATCTCTTAAGTCGTGCAAGAATTTTGCAATATTGTCTAATGTAATTTCCCCGTCTTTGTAGTAGTTATCAATTTCTTGACCAAATCCTTTTGGTTGAAACCAATTGCTAAAACAATTACCGAAGTTATCCCAATCTTCAAATGAGATACTCTCTCTTGTAATTACGTTGCCGAATTTTGTATCAGTAGTCATTGTTACTCCTTTCAAGAGTGTTTTGTTTTTTTTGTTGATACCTAAGTATCTATCTACCCACACTTACGTATGGGCAGTTAGATAATTAGTTAGTTGTAACTCTACGTACGTTTCTAACTTGATTAGCTATTTCTTCAACTTCTTTTCTGTCAACTGTTGAAGCAAAGTTGTATTCAGGATTTACAAGAACGTCAAGAACTTTAGCAACCATATCTAGTGCTTGTCCCTCACTCATTTGGAAAGAGAAAAAGTTTTTTTCTGTATCCCAAATATTGTCACCCTCATATCCTCTGATTGAAACAAAGTTGTTGCCCTCATCACTTGCAGTTTCTACAAGTAAAGTAGAACGAAAGACTGCACTGTTAGCATTTCCTCTAGCGCAGCTTCTTACTTTGTTTGATTCCCCGTTGCTTGACCAAGTCTCGTAGTAGTTACCCTCAACTTGTTGTGTATTCATTACTTCCATTTTTTTTCCCCTTTCATAAGGATTGTTTGTTTTGTTAGTGGAACTGATTGTTCCATAAGGCGCTCAATAAATGAACGCCCTAGCAAGAATCAGTATTGTTTAATTATTAGTTTTGCGTCCAAGATTGTAACTTGCTTGTCAAGATTGTCTGCGAATTGGAAATGCAGAAGTTCTTGTAGTAGCGGTTGATGTAGTTTGTAACAAATTGTTTATATCTTGTTGTTGTGTGTAAAGAGCACACTGCCGTCACGGGCAACCTTGTCCATTCTCAATATTTCTTTCACTCGTTTTCGTCGTACTAAACGAGCACCGCGCTGACGCAATTTCGTGGACACCCACAACAAAGTGAATGGTCGCGCCAGTTGGTTGGACGGCTTTTTGCGGGTAAGCGTACCGGGATTTTGACTGCTTGGTGGGGCGACACCAACCGACAGTTTACCGTCAGCAGAGAGCCTCCAGAATTTTGAGAGTATTTTGTGTTTTCATAATTACCAGTTTAATAGTTAATTAATAATTAACAAATAAATATATTAAAAAATATTAAATGGTATCTGTATATCTCGGCTTTGTAATTAGGCGTTCTATGATATATAAGGAACGTTTCAAGCCCATTTAAGCGTTTATATATATAGTTAGGCATAAATGCTGGGCTTTGGTATATAATTAAAAAAATAAAAAAAAGATTGGAAAAATATGTCAGATAGCGTCCAAAAAGACGGCATAAGATACAAATTCGAAGACGATAGAGTTTGGTCTAGGTTGGCTCAAGCTATATCGGTTGGAGCTTACATTGAACAGGCTTGTGTATTTGCTGGAATAAGTTCTCGGCAGTATAGACGTTGGCGTGAACTTGCTGAAAAAGGTGTTGAGCCTTACGCTTCTAAGTGGACAGAGATAGAACAGAGTGAAGCTCAAGCTATTGTTAGAAACTTATTTAACATACAAAACGCTGCGAACTCTGGAACTTGGCAGGCTTCTGCTTGGATTTTGGAACGTAAGTATCCTGATAAATTTGCAAGAAAAGATTTTGTGCAGGTATCTGAGGGTAAAGATTATGATGTAGAACTCTTTTGGTCAGACGGAAATGTGTTTGAGATGTCCGAAATGTCCGATATAAAAAAAGAGGAAGAGGAGTAACATTGGCTACTGCTGTTGCAGTTTATGTATGGCTATTTGTTTTTGTTGTGTGCTGGTCTTTGTTATTAAATGGAAAGAAATAATTATGTGGTTTGATGAAGTAATATTAGATGATTTAGATGAGGAACTAGATAATGGCTGAAGATTATGACGCTTATATAAATGCAGAGTTTGTTGATATGGTTACTAATGAAACGTGGGATTTCCCTACGCCATATTGGGAAGTTGATGATAATGAGGATATATTCCCTATGGGTATTGCTCAAAACTTTTTTATTATATTTCCAACAGTTATTGAAGCGCTTGATGAGTTTATTGAACAACTAAAAAGGAACGGCGATAATGGAAACGAGTTTACAGGATACTAGCGCTGGTATTCCGTTTAAAGTAAAACTACCACAGCTACACGCTGGTCAGATTGATGTAGCTAAATCTAATGCACGTTTTAAAGTTCTTGTTGCAGGCAGACGCTGGGGAAAAACTAGGTTGGGTGTTTGGTTGTGTATTGCTAAAGCTATGCAGGGTAAAAAGACTTATTGGGTAGCTCCAACATATTCTATGGCTAATGAGGGCTGGAAAGAAATACGTAGGTTAGGTATTGACTATGGTGTTGTTGTTAAAGAGGGTGAGAAAACAATATACACTCCAACAGGTGGTTACGTTACAGTAAGGACTGCTGATAATCCAGATAGGTTACGTGGAGCTGGTCTTGACTTTATTGTTCTTGATGAGTGTGCATATATTAAAGAAGAAACTTGGAAAGAAGTTCTTAGACCTACCCTGACCGAACGTCAGGGCGGTGCTTTGTTTATCTCTACGCCTAAGGGCTATAATTGGTTTTCTAGGATATTTGATGAAGCTGAAAATCAAAAAGATTGGGAACGCTGGCAAAAACCAACTGCTACTAATCCTCTTGTACCTACTGAAGAACTTGATATAGCAAAAAAAGAAATAGGTAGTTTTTTATTTAGTCAAGAGTATGAAGCGCAATTCATTGAACAGACTGGTGGATTATTCAAGCCCGAGTGGTTTAAGTATTATAAGAAAAATGTATATGAAGATTACAACGAAAATGGTTATCTTGAAACTAAGGTTATGTATTTGTTTGATAATATGCAAGTTAATCACAATGACTTACGTATTGTAACTACTGTTGACTTAGCTACTTCCACAAAAGATAGCGCTGACTTTACTGTTGTATGTACTATTGGTATAGATAAAAACCAAAATATTTTTGTATTAGATATTATTCGTAAGAAACTTGAAGCGCCTGACGTCTTAAAATTGCTTGAAGCTGTGTATGAAAAGTGGTCGCCTAGTGTTATTGGGGTTGAAAGTGCAGGGTATCAACTTGCATTAATACAAATGGCTAAGCGTCAAACGTCACTACCTATACAAAAATTAAAAGCTGATAAGGATAAATTCAGTAGAGCTTTACCTTTATCTGCAAAAATGGAATCTGGAATAGTGTTCTACCCTATGGATAGTGTGTGGTATAGTGATTTAGAAAAAGAGATGTTGCAATTTCCAGCTGGTGAGCACGACGACCAAGTTGACGCTCTTGCATACGGTATTTTACAAACGTCTACGAGAAATAAATTTAGAGCATATTGAGGAGTTTAGTTGGCTGAACGCAGAAATCTGTTTGACATTATTGGGTTAAATAGAAATACACAATACAAAAGAAACACGGGTAATTCTTTTATAAGGGGTGAACAGTCTTTTAATAATGCAACATTTATACAGGGTTATGACACTTCTGCTGGGGATTTTGATTTAAAAAATCTTGGAAGCGGTGAATCTAACTCTGCTGTTACTTCTTGTTTACAAGTCTTAGGTATATCTTTTTCTGAGGCTGTTCTTGAAGTATGCACTAAAGATGATAAGGGCGATAAGATGACAGTTCCTAATCATCCTTTAACTTTGTTAATGCGTAGACCAAATCCATATATGAGTGGTGACGTTATACAAAACTACATTGTAAATGCTTTACACGTTCACGGAAATGCATATTTATTAAAACAAAAAAATGAAGCAGGTGAATTGGTATCTCTTTATCCACTTATGCCTAGTAGTGTTACCCCTAAAGGTAGTGAAACTGAACTTATTACTCATTATGAATATGAAACTGAACAAGATACTTTTAGGATTGACAATAAAGAAATCGTACATTTTAAATTAGGTCTTGACCCAAATAATCATAAGCAGGGTTATAGTCCTTTGAAAACAGTATTACGTGAAATATTTGGTGATGAGTCTGCTGGTCAAATGGCTACTGCTCTTTTGTCTAATATGGGTGTACCGTCAGTTATGATTACGCCTAAAGATGATTTTGGTTTAAGTGAAGAGGAAGCTAAACAAATCCAAATGACTTATCAACAAAAAGTATCAGGGCGTAACAAAGGTAAGCCATTAGTCATAAGCGGTCAAATGAACGTTGAGAGATTATCCTTTAGCCCTAAAGATTTGGATATTGGTTTACTTAGGCGTGTACCTGAAGAGCGTATTTCTGCTGTGCTTGGTGTACCTGCAATATTAGCTGGGTTAGGTGCTGGTCTTGAGAACGCAACATATTCTAATGCTAGAGAGCTGAGGGAATTTTTTACTGAAAATAAATTAATACCATTATGGAAAATGGTTGCTGAGGAATTAACACAACAAATATTACTACCTGAATATGACGTATCTAATATTACTTATGCTGAATATAACTTTTCTGAAGTAAGAGCTTTACAAACAGACCATAATGATTTGTTTACTCGTATGAACGTTGGCGTTCAGGGTGGTTGGGTAACTGTTGGTGAAGCAAGAAGTGCTGTTGGGTTGCCTACTGATGAAAGCCAAAATTATTATTTACAACCATTAAACGTTGTTAAAGAAAACCAAGACGCTTCAGTTATGGAAGAAGAAGTTGAGGAAGTTGTTGAACAAGAAACACCTGAAGCTGTTACTGAAACTGAAGATGATATTGAAAACAGCGCTATGTCGCAAAAAGTTATTAAAAAGATTGAAGACCAATTTTGTGTGATAGCTGAAGATAGTGGTAAGAATATGGGTTGCTATCCAACTCGTGCTTTAGCTCAAAGACGTCTTGAACAAATTAGTAGATATAGTGATAATCCAAAAGCAAGAGTAGGTAAAGATACTTTTACAACAGTTGAGGAAGCAAGAAAACGTGCTGAGGAAATCGGTTGTAATGGTACGCACACACATAAAGATGATGACGGCAATATGGTCTATATGCCGTGCGCTACTCATAACGAATATGAGCAGAGGTTAAATGGAAGAGAAAGTTAGCGCTAGGGTCAAGAAAGCGTTACAAAAAAAAGTTGATGACCATAATAAAAAGTATGGTGATGACGCTAGAAAAAGAGCAACACTTAAAATGCTTATTGCAGTATTTAGGCGTGGTGTTGGTGCTTATAATACAAACCCTCAAAGCGTAAGACCTAGTGTAACTTCTAGTGACCAATGGGCATACGCCAGAGTTAACAGCTTTTTATATTGTCTTAGAACTTTAAAATTTAGAGGTGGTAAGTTCGATACTGATTTACTTCCTAGAGCGCACCCTTTATCTAGTAAAGCTCTTGCAGAAAAAGGTAAGTATGATGATTTAGATTTTACAATTCCTAAAGGCGCAAAGGAAGAAGCAAGGCGTGGGCTTGATTGGGTAAAAGAATTTAATAGAGGTGGTACTTCTGTTGGTCGTAACTCTGCTAGGTATATTCTTAACAACCAAACTGCTGGTAGTGAAAAGGTTAGACACATAGCAAAGTATTTTCCAAGACACGAAGTTGATAAACAAGCAGAGGGTTGGCGACCCGGAGAGAAAGGTTATCCAAGTAATGGTCGTATTGCTTGGGCGTTGTGGGGTGGCGAAGCTGGTAAAACGTGGTCACAAAAATTAGTAAGAGGTATGAACAAACGTGATAAGGAAGAAAAGTTTACAAGCGCTCAAGAACTTATTGAAAGACGTGATTTGCTCAGAAAACAAAGTTGGGATATTAGATTAAACAGGTTTAGAACAAAAGAAGCAAAAGATTTCTTATGGAAACAATATGATGTGCAACTTGGTAATTGGGATTTTGTTATGGCTAGTGAATACTATAAATTATTAAGGGGTCAAGTAAATCTTATTAATAAACTTGTTGCGGAAGTTGGTGCTGAAACTGACGGGCTTGAAGCTATTATTGGGTCTGCTCTTGATAGGCAAGTTGATGAAAAATGGTATAGCACATTAGAGCCAATTTATTTTTCTATGGTTTTGGATTTTACATATTCTTTGATAACTAACTTTTTACCGGAAGAAGTAAAAGAAAACTCAACTTTTTCTGTGCAAGAACAAGAAGCTATACGTAGAGGTAGGCGTAGGAAACCACGTCAAGAAATAATTACACAGGGTTTTCACCCTAGACGTAGAGGTGGTGCTTCTATTCCTATTGAAAGAACTTCATATAATCGTGAAGCGCAAAAGTTTGTAGCTAATAGGTTAAATGAGTTTGCACCTGAGATGTCTAATACTATGAAAAAAAATCTTAACACTGCATTACGAAAAAGTTTTGATGAAGCAACGTTAAAAGGTTTAACAGGTAAAAAGCGTGAACAATATATAGCTAATGGTATAAAAAAAGCATTAGGTAAAAAGAATTTAGATAGGGCTTTACTTATTGCAAGAACAGAGGGTTTAGCTTTATCTCAAGAGGGACAAGCTCTTGGTATTAAAAATCTTGGTATACAAGTTACAAAAGAGTGGATAACGCAAAGGGACGGAAGAGTTCGTGACGCACATATTGCAGTTGATAAGCAAGAAGTAGGGGAAAATGAAAACTTTAATGTATCGGGCTACTCAATGAAATACCCCGGAGATAGTAGCAACGGAGCGCCAGCTGGTCTAATATGTAATTGTAGGTGTACTGTTATATACCACGAAAAGAAAGTGTAAGGATATATGGATAAATTATTTAAAACAGTCAGCGTGAAAGCCGTTGACGAGATTGAGGGAAAAGTCGAAGCAGTCTTTTCAAATTTTAATGAGGTTGATTCTGACGGCGATGTCGTTCTGCCTAATTCAATAAAGTCGGGCTATGGTGATAAAGGTGTTGCTATGGTTTGGGCGCACGATTGGAAACGTGTAATTGGTAGAGGCGATATTGTTGATGACGGGGAAAAAGCAGTCTTCAAAGGTCAATTCATAATGGATACTCAAGAGGGTAAAGACGCATACCATACTGTAAAAGCTATGGGTGATTTGCAACAATGGTCTTTTGGCTATGAAGTTCTTGAATCCGAAAAAGGTATGTTTAAAAAAGATAATGATACAGAGATTGAAGTACGTTATCTAAGTGATGTTAAAGTTTGGGAAGTTTCCCCCGTTCTTGTTGGCGCTAATCAAAACACTTACACTATGGCTGTTAAACAAGATAAACCAAAAGGAAAAAAGTTTAGCGAGGAAGTTGAGGACGTACTTACTACGTTGACTTCATTAGTTAAAAGAGCTAGGGAGCTTACTGCCCTACGCCTAAGTAAAGATAAAACATTGTCGGAGGAATCTACTGAGCTAATCACAGATTTGCAAGACGCATTACAGGAAGCACATCAGGATATTGATACATTGCTTTCAGTAGCAGCGCCTGAAGAGTCTGAGGTTGAAACTCTGGAAGATGATACCGAATTGTTATTAGAAACGGAACGGGTTTTAATGGAAACATTAGACCCAGAATTGTAGGAGATTATGAGTAAATTAATGGAACTCAAAAAGGAACTACAAGAGTTAAGAGAAAACACTTTAAGTCAATTTAAAGATGTTGATAGCACTGGCTTTGATTCTGAAAAGAAAGAAGAGTGGGCTAAAAGAAACGAACGTATGGCTGAATTGGTTAATGAAATCAAAGACGCTACACAAATTGAAAACGAGAGAAAAGATATTGAAGCTGGTATAGAAGCTGGAAAGATTGTTTAGCCAAAAGCAATACATAATCCAAAAGCTGAAGCACCTGAGCAATATAAAACTCTTGGTCAATTGTTCTTAGAGTCTGACGCTTATAAAACTTATAAGGAAACAGGGCAAAAGAATATCAAATCTGAACTCAAGTACGACCCTAGAGTAGAAATGAAAACTACTGTAACCGAATCTAACTTCCCACCTAGCGTGGTTAGAAGTCCAAGAATTCAAGAATCTGCACAGTTAGACCCATTTGTAATTCCAGCATTGATAGATACAATTGCAACTGACCAATATCAGTACAAGTATCTTGAGGAAACAACATATACTAACAACGCAGCTCCAACCGCAGAAGGTTCAGCACTTGGTGAAAACGCTTTAGCTTTCACTGAAAGAACAGAGGAAATCAGAAAGATTGGTGCATTTATTCCAATGACTGAAGAACTCTTAGCTGACGTTTCAGCAGCGCAGGGCTATATTGATTCTCGATTGAGATTTATGGTTAATCAAACTGTATCTGACCAAATTATTGGTGGCTCAGGTTCAGGTTCAAATCTCACAGGTATTTTGAATAAATCAGGCATTAATGCTTTTGACTTCTCAAGTTTCTCAGGAAACTTAAAGAGAATTGGTCAAGTCTTTGAAGCGATTACTGAAATCCAAAAAGACGCATTTATGCAACCTGACGCAATACTTATGCACCCGTCTGACTGGTATCAAGTTGTAACAGAAGTTAACGCAGTAACAACAAGTGGTTCATTGAATCCACTTTTCGTTGGAGCTGGTGGCTTTGGTAACGCAGTATCCCCAACACTATGGGGACTTCCTGTTGTACCAACAACTGAATTATCTGCAGGCACTTGCTTGGTTGGTGTGTTCGGTGGTGGACAAGCTATTCATATAGTCGCAAGACAAGGTATGGAAGTAGCTATGTCTGATTCTCACGATGAAAACTTTGTGAAAGATATAGTAGTTATGAAAGCAACAGTTCGTATGGGACTTCCTATTTATAGAGCAACAGCTTTCGCAAAAATTACAAACTTCTAAGGAAACTTAGAACGGATATGACTTTAGTAACTCGCTCTAGCTTTAACGGGCAGGGCGAGTTGCAGTCAGGAAAGAAAATTATGAAATTAAAAAAAGATGTATGGATAAATGAAGAGGGTAAGATTGCTGAAGCCCCAGCAGGCGAAATGCCTAAAGGTTGGCGTAAAGGTAAACTACTTGGCGCAGCTGGACAGGAAGTATCTGACCTAACTGCAAAAGAGTGGGGTATTGGTAAAAAAGCAAAAGCCCCTGCTGAAAACAAAGGTAAGTAAAACCTATGGCTATCGTTAATGGCTACTGCACTTTAGCCGAACTTAAAACATATTTAGGGTTGAGCGGTAGCGGACAAGATGACAATTTAGAAAATGCTATTGAGGGCGCAAGCCGTCAAATAGACCAATATACAGGTAGAATATTTTATCAGACTGATAGTCAAGATAATTTTTATACACCTAACAACTTCTTTATTCAAGAGGTTGATGATATATCTACTGCTAGTGGTTTGGTTGTTAAGCTAGATACAACTGATGACGGAACACACGATAAGACACTTACAAAAGATACAGACTTTGCATTACTGCCCGTCAATGTAAGTAATGCTTTAGACCAAAACCAACCATATACACACATTAAAATTTTAGATAATCGTTCTAGCGAAAGGTTTGACCCCGATATATTTAACAACATAAAAGTAACTGCACGTTTTGGTTTTAGTTCTGTACCTGACGCAATAAAACAAGCAACTTTTTTACAAGCTAGCAGATTGTTTAAAAGAAAAGACAGTCCTTTTTCTGTATATGGTAATCCTGAAACGGGTACTGCTGAACTCTTTAACAAGTTTGACCCTGACGCATTAAAATTAATTAAGGGTTACTCCAAAAGAAAATTGTGAGTAGTCAAGAAACAAGTTTTCGTTTAATAGGTGCAAATCAACTTCGTAAAAGATTAGACCTTAGAAA
>MDTG01307082.1_pt1 | contig 20772 bp, 21 predicted proteins | sample 811421 | NCBI WGS metagenome assembly MDTG01 (sample SAMN05326645, study PRJNA326480) | marine metagenome | isolation source: seawater | place: Pacific Ocean: South East | collected 2011
ATTATTGGTTCAATTTTCGTTTGCTTAATTTTGGCTACATCTGCGATGGCGAACGACACATTGATATGGCCTAGCACAGCAAACGAACCCTTTCATCCCAACCCAGAAATACTTTTAGCGCAGGGCAAAATACTTAGTACGCAACTAGATGATAATCGTACTGATAGGTATGTAACTGTGGTGAAATTTATAGTGGCTTTTGACGATCTGATTTATATGTGTCGTCATATTGATTATCGCGGCGGTGATAATAGCGACATTTATTGTGTAAAATCGAGATCGGTTACGAATTAGGTTTTTTGGGCTTGTTAGTTCCGCCCGGCATCGCGTTATAACTGCCGCCAATATAGATAATTCGAAATTCGAAGCCGTTTTTTTGTCAATAGTTGGAGCATCTGGCTTTTTTAATGCCTTCCTTGACCGTTATCTCTTTTCCATGGCGTTCCATCAGTTTCGTCACGGGAACATTCGGTGCCTGACCCCACTTACATTCAAATGAGAGATGGTTGTGTAATATGGTTTGGAGTTGGTCATTCATAACAAGTATATGAAAGTAAGAGAAGAAAAACTTATTTATAATTTATTGTAGTTTTTGAGTTTATCTTATGCTCAATTTTGAGAATGAAAAAATGTGAATATAGAAATTAGGGAGGAAAAAGAGATGTCAATTAGATGCATAATGATGGGTTCTTATAACGCAGAGGGTGCTAAGGGTATAATTGGTGGCTCTGACCGGATGGCTGCAGTGAAAACGGTTGCTGAAGCCGCTGGTGGTAGCGTTAATTTTGCAAGTTTTATGCGTGGTAGAATGGACATTATTGTTGATTTTAATGTCCCTGATGCTGCGACAGCGATGGGCGTTATGGCTGCAGCTCACGCATCTGGTACTTTTGCAAGTTTAGAGGTTCATGAGTGTATCGATAACGGGCCAGTAGTAGCAGCGGCGCAGCGTATTATGAAGGCATACGTGCCAGCTAATGCTTAACAAATGATATGCTTTCTTTTAGAAAGGAGCAATACGATGGCCAAGTTTGTAGTGTATAGTAAATGGTTTTGGAAAGATGGTGTGCCTGAGGATGCTTTTGTCCAAGATTGGTTGCGCGGCCGCAAGCCCAATATGATTGCTGAGGATACTGTCTTATTCAAGGTTGACGATAATCATCATGGTTCTGTTACGACTTATGCAAATGAAGCTGATTTCAAAAAAGAGCGTGCTTCCGTTCTGGAAGAACGCAAAAGAAATCATGAAGAGGGCGCTCAATTAATTGATGAAAATATAGGGTCTGTAATGGGTCAAATGTCTGGGCTTTAAATCGATAAAGCGACGCATGCCTAAATAAATCTGGTGGGGGATACCCCCGGCCAGACTGGTCACTTTTTCTTTGGTGAATGATCTACTTTTTTACCGTAAGTTCCTTTGCCTTTTGCCATCCTAATCTTCCTGTAAAGTACGCCTGAAGGGTCCTTTTTAATTTACTTTAAGTTTTTCATTTAACTCATTCAAGAATTGATAATATCTGCAACACGTGCAGCAATCGTCCCTATCGTATTTGGATTGGTGTGAACATATTTCATCGTGCTTGAGGGGTCTTTGTGACCAAGCATAGCGCCAATTAACAGATGATTAATGTTCATCTCGTTAGCCATCACGGTAGCTGCGGTATGGCGGGTACAATGGAAAACAGCAGACTTGTCGCCATCACAAATATTTAGCCTGATATTTTTCCAAGCATAATAATGTGCGCCCTCAATAAACATGGTCTCTGCGTTCCAGTTTAACGCTTCAAATGCGTTAAAAGCGTCATCGCTAAGTGGAACGTTTCGGCGGTCTCCGTTTTTTGTGTGAGTTAAACGTACATGACGGACATCATTTATGAACACCACGTCCTTTTGTCGAACACGCAATATCTCACAGAGGCGCATTCCTGTATTGATACCGATGTTAAACATTGGCAGCAGCCATACGTGTTTGTGGCCAGCCAGATATTCTCTGATTTGTTTCACTTCAGAGCGGCCATAAAAGCGCACACGCTGGTTCTTAACTTTAACAAATTTGATGTTTGGAATTTTTGGTAGGTCCAAATAATCTTTGGCATAATTAAAGAACCTGCTCAGGACTGAACGATAATGGTTGATAGTGTTGTCTGATATACCTCTTGTCTCTTTTAGGCAGCGGCAGAAATCAAGTATGTCAGCCCCGCTGATTTCATCCAACCGTTTATCAGCATTGTCACCAAAATCTAAAAATACCTTCTTTTTGCAGTACTTTCTTTATGGTGCAGGTCAGTTGTGTCCCAAATGTAGGAAGTATGCTTGTTCAGAAAGTTTGTGATGTTTGTCATTGTCTGTCTCCAAATCTATTGAAGAAAGCAAAAATCCGTTCGATTAGGTGATTTTTGAGCCGACGAACACTAACGGATTTCGAATCCGACCCGTTCGACCACTTTCCAAACCATACCGTTCGGCCTCTCTGACTGCCAGGTAATCAAGAATTTGCCGATTGTCCACTGGGTAGCTGCGGCAAATTTGTGATGCGGCTCAACGGCCCTCGCGTATCCAAGCGGCGGCCTTTTCAGCGATCATCAAAGTGGGGGCATTGGTGTTGCCGCTGGTGATGGTTGGCATGACGCTCGCATCGACCACGCGCAGGCCTTGCACGCCTTTCACACGCAGATGCGGATCTAAAACCGCTGAGGGGTCGTCCATTCGGCCCATTTTTACAGTACCGACTGGGTGAAATATTGTATTGGCGATATCGCCTGCGAGCCGTGCCAAATCTTCATCGCTTTGGTGCTGCACCCCTGGTTTAAATTCTTCTGGCGCATAGCTTTGCATGGCCGGTTGCGCCATAATGCGCCGCGCTTGACGCAGGCTGTCGGCCGCAACTTGTCGATCTTCAGCGGTGCTAAGGTAGTTTGGTATAATTTTAGGTGGATCTTGGAAATTGGCGGAGCTGATCTGCACCTTGCCACGACTGGTTGGGTTGAGATTACAGACGCTGACGGTGATGGCGGGAAAATCATGGAGATCTTCGCCAAAGGCCTCTAAGCTCAGAGGCTGCACATGGTATTCGAGGTTGGCATAGGGTCGGGTGGGATCTGAGCGGGTAAAGGCGCCCAATTGACTGGGGGACATGCTCATCGGGCCTGAGCGGTTCAGCAGGTATTCCGCACCGATTTTCAACCTCCCAAATAGGCTATTGGCCAGAGTATTGAGTGTCTGAGTGCCATTGACTTTGAACACCGCGCGGATTTGTAGGTGGTCTTGCAGGTTTTCCCCCACCGGCGCATCGTGGATCACTTCAACCCCATGAGATCGCAGCATATCTGCTGGACCAATTCCGGAGAGTTGTAGGATTTGCGGCGAATTGATTGCGCCGGCAGATAAGATCACCTCGCGCTTGGCTGTGACAAGGACAGGTTGTCCTGCGCGCATCACGCGTAGGCCCGTACACCGCAGCTGGCCATCGTCTCCGCTGCGCCAGGTGAGTTTCTCTGCCTGTGCTTCGGTCCAGATCGTCAAATTGGGTCGTGCCCGTGCCGGGCGTAAAAATGCCTTGGAGCTGCTCCAACGCCAACCGGAGCGTTGATTGACATCAAAATAACCGACACCAGCATTATCACCGGTGTTGAAATCGTCGATTTTTTCAATCCCGGCCTGCTCGGCGGCATCGGCAAAACTGTCTAGCACATCCCAGCGGAGACGTTGTTTTTCCACACGCCATTCGCCGCCAGATCCGTGCATATCCGAAAATCGGCTGTTGTCCCCGGTCATCGGATCGGTGCCTTGATCTAGTCGGTAGTGATTCTCATGGGCTTTAAAATCGGTAAGTGCGTTGTGCCAAGACCAGCTGTCATCGCCCGTCAATGTCGCCCAAGCGTCATAGTCTCGCGCTTGACCGCGCATATAGATCATGCCGTTGATCGAGGAGCATCCGCCCAATACCCGGCCGCGCGGATAGCGCTGTGTCCGATTGTTGAGCCCCGCGTCAGGTTCTGTGTGATACATCCAATCGGTGCGCGGATTACCAATACAATATAGATACCCCACCGGGATGTGAATCCACGGATAGCTGTCTGCCTTGCCCGCTTCGAGCAGTAAGACACTTCGGTTTTGCTCCGCGCTCAGGCGGTTGGCCAGCAAACAGCCGGCCGTGCCGCCGCCAATGATGACGTAGTCGAAGGTGGCGGATGGGTCTGACATGACTATTGATCCCCGTTGGCTGTCAGGAGCGCGGAAGCTGCGCCCATGCGGTGCACCTTCAAGCAATGGGCCGCAGATTGCAATTGATCGCGCCTGTTGAAGCGTGGCCCTAGGTGGTCGCCCGAGCGGCGATGCTACCCCAAGTTTGCAGCCGATCTACCACGCGCCCCATTGCAGTCATGGCGAAGCTAGTTTTAAATCTGGTTTGGATTCTATGCCAAGCGCGCGTGTTCGACACCGTGCCACGGTGCGATCCATGAAGGTGGTGTGATGACCGGGACGGCTTTGACATGAGTGAAATATGGGCCGGAATGGCGGAGGCATTTCTGCTAATATGGTCCCGCGACGCAGATCTTATCGAGATCACTCTGAGATCTTTGCAAGTGAGTTTGAGCGCTTTGGTGATCGCCTCCGCCTTGGCTCTGCCTTTGGGGACATGGTTGGCCATCCGCCGGTTCCGCCTCCGCCGCTTTGTTATCGCAACTTTGAATGCTCTGATGGGCTTGCCGCCTGTTGTGGTGGGGTTGATCGTATATCTGCTTTTGTCACGCTCAGGTCCGTTTGGCATATTGGGGCTGCTATTTACACCAGCCGCCATGATCATTGCCCAGGTGATTATCATCACGCCTCTGATTGCCTCAATCACGCACCAAGCTATGCGCGAGCTGTGGTCGGACTATCATGACCTGCTGATTTCCTTCAACACCACCTACGGCCAGAGAATCGCCACGCTCATTTGGGATGGGCGGCGCACCTTGATGACCGCTGCCTTGGCTGGATTTGGCCGCGCCATCGGAGAAGTGGGCGCCATCATGATTGTGGGCGGTAATATAGATCATATCACCCGGGTCTTAACCACGGCCATTTCATTGGAAACGGGCAAGGGAGATTTCGTACTGGCCCTCGGGCTGGGGTTCGTGCTCATTGCTCTGAGCTTAATGGTTAATCTGGCGATACACAGCCTGTCGCGTACGGAAAGGGAAGGCAGATGGTGAGCCAAGACCTATATGCCCAATTGCGCGGAGTGGTGGTGAGACGTCGCGGGAAAGCTGTTTTGGGTCCGATTGATCTTGACCTATCCGGCGGCGGCTTCACGATTGTTCTGGGGCCAAATGGTGCGGGAAAAACCACGTTTCTTAGGGTTTTGCATGGGGTTGAACGGATCACCAGCGGTTTGGTCACCTGGTCCGAACCGGCCAAAACAGCGCAGCAAGGCCAAGCCTATGTCTTTCAAAGCCCTATTATGCTGCGGCGCTCTGTGCGGGCAAATTTGGCCTATCCGCTGCAATTGCTGGGCCTTCCGAAGACCGAGATTGCGGCTCGCGTGGCGCATTGGGCGGCGCGGATTGGTCTGAGTGCTGCTATGGATTTTCCGGCTCCGCGTTTGTCAGGAGGCGAGCAACAAAAACTCGCCCTTGCGCGCGCCCTGATCCGCCGTCCTGATACATTATTTCTTGATGAACCCTGCGCCAATCTGGACGGGCGGTCTACCCGCGAGATCGAAGAGATCTTGCGCGAGGCCACCCAAGCTGGTGCGCGGATCATCATGACCACCCACGACCTAGGCCAAGCGTGCCGCCTTGCGGATCGGGTTTTGTTTCTTAATAACGGGCAGGTGGAAGAGCAGGGGGTGGCTTACAATTTCTTTACGGCGCCCAAGTCACCTGGCGCTACCGGCTTTTTGAATGGGGATATCATAGAATGATCCGAAACCTATTGATCGCACTCAGCCTGACAGGGGCTGCGGTTCAGGCCGAAACTCTCCGGCTTGCCGCAACGACAAGTTTCAACAACTCCGGTCTGTCGGACGTGCTTTTGCCAGCAATCGCGCGGGATATTGGGCTGGATGTACAGCTCTTGGTGGTCGGAACTGGGCAGGCCATTCGACTGGGTCAGTCTGGCGATGTGGATGCGGTTTTTGTACATTCCAAAGCCGCCGAGCTGGCCTTTGTCGCTGACGGCTACGGCAGCCACCGGCGGGAGATTATGTATAATGATTTTGTTCTGATTGGCCCATCTGAGGATCCTGCGCAGGTGGGCGCGGCCAAATCGGTCACCGAAGCTCTAAAGAGAATCGCCCAGGTTCAATCGACATTCGTCAGCCGCGGCGATGACAGCGGCACGCACCGAAAAGAGCTTGCACTTTGGAATGTGGCAGATCGTGATCCTGCAAATTTCACCCAATGGTACAGGGAGGTCGGCGCGGGGATGGGGGGCAGTTTAAACAGTGCATCAGCCATGAACGCATATATTTTGGCAGATCGGGCCAGTTGGCTGAATTTTGGTAACAAAGCCAATCTTTCCTTGCTCTTTGCCGGGGATCCTACGTTATTCAACCAATATGCTTACCTGCCGGTCAACCCGAAACGCCATGCGCATGTTAAAGCCAAAGCGGCGCTGGACTTGGAAAATTGGTTAGTCTCATCGCGCGCTAAACGGATTATCAACGGTTACGAAATTGGCGGTGAAGCCTTGTTTGTATTCAATGCCCGCCCTTAGGCCCTTGTGATGCTCACTTATAGCGCAGTATTCTTCTCGGCTTTGATGGCTGCGAGCATTTTGCCGATGCAATCAGAGGTTGTCTTGGTCGGGTTTTTGCTTGCCGGACAAAAACCTGTTGCCAATCTGGTGATAATCGCCACATTGGGCAACGTTTTGGGTGCCTTGGTAAATTGGGGTTTGGGACGGGCACTTCGGCGCTTTGAAAGCCGGTCATGGTTCCCAGTTTCAAAAAAACAAATTCAGCATGCGCAGAAGTGGTACCTGCGCTATGGGCGATGGTCTTTGCTGGGAAGTTGGCTGCCGATTGTTGGTGATCCGATCACTGTTGTTGCTGGCGCGCTTCGCGAGCGGTTTTGGCCGTTTTTGGTGCTGGTGACATTGGCCAAGGGTGGGCGGTACATCGTTTTGACGGCGATGACTGTACCTTGGCTTTGAGGCGATAGAGGGTAGGTGGTGATGGCAATTTTGGAAACACGGGCTTTTGGCCTGATCGCAGCCATATCCACGGTTACAATTTGGGCGGGCTTCATGCTCATCACGCGCTTTGCTGTGAAAAGCGATTTTACTGTCGAAGAGCTTTTAGTGTTGCGGCTTTTGCCGGGCGCTATTGTCATGATACCTTGGATGTGGAAACTGGGCGTCATGCCGCCAAAGATGGCGTGGCCGCGTGCGGCAATGCTGATGGTCGGCGCCAGTGCTGTTTTCCCCTATGTGGTCTCGAAGGGCCTTGCTTTCGCGCCGGCCTCTGACGGCGGGGCATTGGCGCCTGGGATGTTGCCGTTTTGGGCAGCCTTAGCGGCTTTTGCCTTGGCTGGCGAAGTGCCCGGACCGCGCCGCCGGATAGGGTTGGTGATGATCCTGCTGGGCGCGCTGCTGGTCAGTCTTTGGCCCATTCTCCAAGGTGGCAACGATGGCGCTTGGCGTGGGCATTTGATGTTTCTTAGCGGGTCCGGTCTTTGGGCGATATATTCTGTCGTGTTTCGCCAAAGTGGTCTCAGCCCTATGCACGGTTTGGTGATCGGGCTGTTTTGGGGGACTTTGGCCGCCCTACCGGTGCTTCTGTTGAGCGGCAATGTGAGCTTTTCCCGCGTTGCCTGGACGGATCTTTGGATCATGATTGTTATTCAGAGTTTTATTATTGGAATATTGGCGATGGTTTTATTTAGCTATGCGGTGAAATTGCTGGGCGCTGCGCAATCCTCTGCCTTTGGGGCATTGACCCCTTTGTTGGCACTCATGGGCGGCGTGATATTTTTGGGCGAATCCGTCACAGCTTTAAAAGTTTTTGGTGTGATGCTTGTGGCGGTTGGGGTGTTCCTTGCCTCGGGTATTTTGCGAAAAAATGGCCCGCGGCCCGCGTAAGTGAGCGACCTATGACTGGCTGTCCAGATAGGTTTTATAATCCTGCGGTGTATCAATATCATAGCATCCACCTCCGCGGGCGCTGCTAAATTCATGTAAAGCTGATTTGAACTTGGCAATCACCGGTTTGGCACCGACATCTCCTGAGATGTGAGAAAAAGCGGGAAAGGTGTCGCGGTGAAACAATGTCGGATGCGCGGGCTTTCCGTTCGGGCTCAGTGAGCGCCAGATCAAGCAGTCCGAATGCAGTCGCCTCTGTTCAAAGAGCTCAATGAAATCTGACGGCGCAATCTGTGGCAAATCGGCCAGGACAACGCAGAGATGTGAGACCGTATCGGGCAAATCTGCCACCGCCGCGCGCAGGGTGCCGGACAGCCCCTCAGCGCTGTCGGGATAGCTGACCCTGCGCAAAGGTAAATCTTTGAGGGTTTGCCACCTTGGGTGTGGCTCTGGGGGCAGGGCCACCAATGTCGGCGCACAGACCTCTAGCACACGCTCAGCCAGATGGCGTAAAAGTGAGCGCCCGTGAATGGGTAACATCAGCTTATCATCTGGCGCCATACGCCGCGAGGCTCCGGCGGCACAGATCAAGATCTGTGGCTTAAAGTTGGTGACATCAACGGTTATAACAACGGCTCCAAAAGACGTTTTGCCGGGCGCAATTGGCCGAGGATTTCAATTTCAGCCTGTAAGTCATCCGTCACCGCAGCGCTTGGCACTAAGGCGAAGGCTATGGATTTCTCGGCATGATGTGAATAGCCGCCTGAGGTGCAAAATCCCTGAACCGTGCCATTGATAAACACCGGCTCATAGGCCACGATATCGGAGTCTAACGCGTCCACTTCGAAGATTACCAACTGACGCTCTGGCGGGGTGAGACGTTCGGCTTCCGCGGCGCCGCGTCCGATGAAATCCACATTCTTGCGGAAGCTGATGAAACGATCAAGACCGGTTTCGGCTGCGGTATAGTCGGGTGAAAATTCTGAGAGCCAAGAGCCGAAAAACCGATCCAAGCGCAAAGACATCATCGCGCGCATGCCGAAAGGGGTCATGCCATGCGGTTTTCCGGCCTCCCAGAGCGTGTCCCAGAGCGTCCGTTGCGCCATTGGGTCACAATACAGCTCAAAGCCATGATCACCCGTATAGCTGACCTGTTGCGCAAGACAGGCTGTCGAGCCGACCATGAGTTCTATGACATCGAGGAATTTGATCTCAGTCACATTGACCGTGGTGCAGCTCTGTAGCACCTCCGCCGCTTTAGGTCCGGCGATTTGAAAGCCCGTGCGCTGATCGGAAATGTTTTGCAGAGTGACGCCGGGGGCCATATTTTCTTCGAACCAGCGTTGGTGATAGGCTTGACTGCCGTAGCTGGCGGTGAGTTGGAACAGGCCTTCGCGGATACAAGAGACGGTGAAATCGCCGATGAGCTTGCCTTTTGGCGAAAGCATGGGCGTGAGTGACAGACGGCCAGCCTGCGGAATGCGCCCCGCCATGATCCGGTCGAGCCAGGCGCGGGCTCCGGTACCACTGACCAAGAATTTTGAGAAATTATGCACCTCATTGATGCCAACGCTGCTGCGAACGGCCTTGACCTCGCGCCTCACCGCATCCCAGGCGTTGGACCGTCGGAAAGAGGGGATTTCAAAATCTGGCTCATCAGTTTGGGCAAAATAATTGGGCACTTCGAGTCCAAATTGCGCGCCCCAGACCGCGCCCATGGAGCTGAAATGGTCGTACATGGGGGTACGGCGCAAGCCGCGGGCCGCGGGCAGCTCTTCATTGGGATAGCTGACCGAAAACCGTCGCTGATAATTCTCAATGACCTTGGGCACCGTGTATCCCGGGGTAATCCATGAACCAAAGCGGGCGCAATCCATTGCGAAGACATCGCGCTCTGGTTCGCCCTCTACCATCCATTGCGCAAGGGTCAGACCAACGCCGCCGCCCTGGCTGAAGCCGGCCATAACAGCACAGGCGGACCAATAGTTGCGCATGCCGGGCACCGGCCCCACGAGGGGATTGCCATCGGGGGCAAAGGTGAAAGGGCCGTGGATCACAGATTTAACACCGGCTGATTCAAGTGCTGGGAATCGCTTATACGCAAAGGCGATACTGTCTTCGATCTTGTCAAAGTCATCGGCCAAAAGCTCATGGCCGAAGTCCCACGGCGTGCCATTGACTGCCCACGGACGGCAGGGCTGTTCATAAAATCCGATACAAAGGCCACGGCCTTCTTGGCGAAGGTAGCTTTCGCCTGCGGGATCCATCACATGGGGATGTTCGCCGCCTACGTCAATCATGGCCGCAATCTGAGCAACATCTTCGGTGACGATATATTGGTGCTCCATTGGGAGGAGTGGGAAATAAACGCCCGCCATGGCCCCCACTTCACGCGCCCAAAGGCCGGCAGCATTGACAATATGCTCTGCGTGAACGGCACCTTTATCTGTCACAAGGTCCCAAGTGCCATCGGCCCGTTGTGTGGTGGAGAGCACTTTGCAATGGGTCTCAATATGCGCCCCGCCCATCCGGGCGGCCTTGGCATAGGCATGGGTTGTGCCGGACGGATCGAGATGCCCGTCAAGCGGGTCATAAAGCCCACCGATGATCCCGTCGGTATTGGTCACCGGAGCTATTTTGGCGATCTCATCAGGGCCGATGATTTCGGTCTCCAGGTCCATATAGCGGTGTTTGGCGCGCTCAGCGACCAGCATATCAAAGCGATCTTGATTATCCGCCAGCGTCACGCCGCCCACATGATGCAGACCGCAAGACATACCAGTCATCGCCTCAAGCTCTCTGTAAAGCTTGATGGTGTACCCCTGTAGCGCTGCCATATTTGTATCGCCATTGAGTGTATGGAAACCGCCGGCCGCATGCCAGGTGGATCCAGAGGTCAGCTCAGACCGTTCAAGCAGCATCACATCAGACCAGCCCAATTTGGTCAGATGGTACAAAACGGAACATCCGACTACGCCTCCGCCGATGATTGCGACGCGGGTGGTGGTTTTCATGATCGGGCTCCTGCTGCTGTGCTCGAGATACTATGGCGCGGCCCGCGGTAAAAGAATAGCATTTCCCGACATAAAATGACCAAAATTCGCGCAGATGATCGCGCAGCCGTGTTTAACGGATCATGTAATTGATCAGATAGTTCAAATCAGACATTGGATGTCGCCTTGGGGCAATGGTCATCCCGAAGCATTACCGATACTCTAACAGAGAGACTATTACGAAAGAGCCCAAAATGCGGACCCATGCTCAAGCAGTTGTAATCGGTGGCGGTGTCATTGGTTGTTCTATACTTTACCACCTGACCAAGCTGGGCTGGAGTGATGTTGTCCTTTTGGAACGCGACGAGCTGACGTCCGGCTCTACTTGGCATGCGGCCGCCAACATTCACGGTCTCCATGACAGCACCAATATTAGCCGTATTCAACACTACACGATGAAGCTTTACAATGAGTTGGAAGCGGAGACCGGGCAAAGCTGCGGTGTGTTTCAACCGGGAAGCCTCTATCTGGCCCAAACAGAAAATCGCGAGCATCAGCTGCGCCTGCAGGCGGCTAAAGCCAAATTCTATGGTATGAACTTTCATGAGGTCAGCCGGGATGAGGCGGAGCGGCTTCATCCTTTGGTCAATTATGACGGGGTGTGCTGCATCATGTTTGAACCTGATGGCGGAAATGTAGATCCCTCCGGTGTCACCCATGCCTATGCGGCCGGCGCGCGGGCGCGGGGGGCCGAAATTCATCGTTTTACCCCGGTGACGGGCACAGAGGCGCAGGTCGATGGCAGCTGGATTGTGCGCACGCCCAAGGGTGATATTCACACCCAATGGGTGGTGAATGCGGCCGGCCTTTGGGGGCGAGAGGTAGCTGCAATGGCCGACATTACCCTACCGCTTCAGCCGACTGAGCACCAATATTTCGTCACTGAAACCATTCCAGAGGTGGCCGCGATGAGCCGGCGCTTGCCATCGATCGCCGATCGTGACGGGGAATATTATCTGCGCCAGGAAGGCCAAGGGCTCCTGATTGGCGCCTATGAGAAAGATTTGCGGTTTTGGGCAGAAGAAGGCACGCCGCTTGATTTTGCCCATGAGCTTTTTGCCGATGATCTAGACCGGATCGAAGACAATATGATGCGTGCCATTGATCGCGTACCGGCTGTCGGGACAGCTGGGATCAAGCGGGTGATTAACGGGCCCATGATATGGTCACCCGATAGCAATGTGCTGTTTGGCCCGCACCCGGATCTGACGAATTATTTCTGTTGCAACGGGATCATCCCTGGCTTCAGCCAATCGGGCGGCATGGGGTTGATGTCGGCGCAATGGATGGTTGAGGGCGAAAGCCAATATGACATGTTCGCTTGGGATGTGGCACGTTTTGGCGATTGGGCCGATAAGGCCTTTACCAAGGCTCGGGTGGGCGACCAATATGCCAAGCGGTTCGCTATCCATTTTCCCAATGAGGAGCGTGACGCCGGGCGGCCTGTTCGCACCCGCCCCGCCCATGCTGTGCAAACCGCACTTGGCGGCGTGTTTGGGCTCAACTACGGGTGGGAGCATGTGCAGTGGTTTGCCGATCAGCCCGGTGCAAAGGATACAAATGGGTTCACCCGGCAAAATTGGTTCGAGCCAGTTGGCCGCGAATGCCGCATGCTGCGCGATGCGGCGGGCATCATTGATATTTCGAACTTCGCCAAATATCGCGTCAGTGGGCGGCAGGCTGAGGCATGGCTCAACGCCGTCTTCGCCAATACCATGCCCAAGGCCGTGGGCCGCTCCTGCCTGACGCCTTTGATCGGTATACGCGGGGGAATTGCTGGCGATTTCACGGTCACAAGATTGGCCGATGATGAGTTTATGATTATCGGTTCAGGCATGGCCGAACGCTATCATCAACGCTTCTGGAAGATGGTGCCTATGCCGGAAGGCGTGCGCTTCGAAAGCCAGACTGAAGCGCTTTGCGGATTCAATGTTGCGGGGCCAAAATCCCGCGAATTGCTGCAACGTTTGACGAATACGTCACTGGCCACGGGTGATTTCTCTTTCATGCGATCCAAACGTATTGAGCTGGCCGGCGTCGAATGCCTGGCGTTGCGGGTCTCTTTCACAGGGGATTTGGGCTGGGAACTGCACTGTAAAACAGAAGACCAGTTGCGGCTCTATGAGGCCCTGTTGGACTGCGCGAAAGAGTTTGACGCAGGCCCCGTTGGCGCGCGGGCTTTGATGGCCCTGCGGGTGGAAAAGGGCTATGGCTCTTGGTCGCGGGAATATAGCCCGGAATATTGGCCACAAGAGGTTGGCCTGGCCGGTTTGATCAAACTGGACAAGGAATTTTTGAATAAACAAGCCTATTTGGCCATAAAAGATAAGACCCCGCGCGAGCGGCTTTCTATTATTGAGATCATATCGCCAGATAATGCCGATGCTACGGGCAGTGAACCGATCTTTGACAAGTCTGGAGTGGGCGTTGGACGGGTCACATCGGGCACCTATGGCTATGGGGTAAATAAGTCATTGGCGCTGTGTTATCTGAAAAATGTGACAGCAGGCGATGGCCTTGATGTTATGATCTTGGGAAAACCGCATCACGCGATTGTCTTGCCCGAAGCCCCCTTCGATCCGAAAGGGGAGAAATTGCGGGACTAGCGCTAGATTGAGCCGCCTTCGACCATAAAGTTTTGGGCCGAACAGGCCGCCGCATCGTCAGAGGCGAGAAACAGCACCATCCGGGCAACATATACCGGATCAATAGCATCGGGTAGGCATTGGCGGTCAATTTGCTTGGCGAGGGCTTCGGGAGTGACCCAAAGCTCCTTTTGCCGCTCGGTCATAATCCAACCGGGCACAACTGTGTTGACCCGAATACGATGATCGCCCAGGTCGCGCGCCATGGTTCGGGTCAGCCCGTGCACCGCTGCTTTGGCAGTGGTATAGGCTGGAAAGCCACCACCGGCTTCCCACCATGAGTTTGATCCCATGTTGATAATAGAGCCACTGCCAGCCGCGATCATACCATCGGCCACGGCTTGAATGGCAAAAAACATATGGCGCAGATTGTTGTTTTGCCGCTCATCCCAATAGTCTGGGGTCACGCTGCGCCAATCATGCCGATCATCTCTTGCAGCATTGTTGACCAAAATTTGCGCTGGCCCCAGCTTTGTTTCCAAATCGGCGAAAGCGGCTTTGAGCGCCGCAATGTCGCGCAGATCACAGGGCGCGAAGCTATGACTGCCGTCTAACTCGGCCAAAAGCGCCTCTGATCCTGTGATGTCCATGTCAACGAATCCCACCTGTGCCCCATGTTCGGCAAAGGCAGTGACCAGCTCAGCGCCGATGCCTGATGCGCCTCCTGTTATAAAGACGGTTTTGCCGCGCAGGCTGGGGTAGTTGGCAAATCTTGGGGTCATTTCGGTCTCTTTTGTGAATTGGACTCCTAGCATGTCTGCTTGCTGGCGTTTATGCAATCACTTCCTGCGGGCTTACAGATCATTTTGCAGCTGGCCCAGAAAGGTGTTGCTCGGCCCTATATAAAGGGTTAGCCCCTCACAACTTATACGAGGATATCACGCTATGATCACTGCATTTTACGCTTCGCTTTTAGGCTTGTTTTTCACCATTTTGACCTTCCGCGTTTTGGCACTGCGCGGCGTCACCCTGTTGAAATGGTTGGCCTTTAACAATTTTGGCGCACAGGCATTAGAACGCTCAGTGCGCGCGCATGGCAATTTTATTGAATATGTCCCAATGGTCTTGCTGATGATGTATTTGGCAGAAGCTGCAGAACTTTCGTCGCTGCGGCTTCACATCACCGGCGCCTTGCTCTTGCTGGGGCGGGTCATGCATGGGGTTTGCTTTGGCTTTATGGAATTTAACATGCCGCTTCGGTTTGGCGGTATGCTGCTAACGCTTTTGGCTTTGATCAATGTTTCTGTCAGCCTGCTGATCGTGGCGCTTTAGCGCATTGGGTCAATCCGGAGCAATGAGACCCAAGCCGCGCAGATAGATGCCCATGCCGCTTTCAAGCAGTTGCTCGGCTGGAATAGGGCTGCGCCCTCCGGGTACGCCGCGGGCAAACAGCTCGACCACCCCGTGGCTCAGCGCCCAGATATGGGCCGCGAACATCTGCGGTGGCGGGCGTTTTTCCGCTGGGATATGCTTGCTCAGCTCCACTGCCGCGGCTTCCAGAACCTTTTGCGCCTCCATCGCGGCGTGATTGAGCTCGGGGCTGCGCTGAAGTGGCAGCCCACTTTCAAACATGGCGACGTAATGGCCGCGGTGCGTGCGGGCAAAATTCAAATAAGCCTGGCCGGTTGCCTCAAAGGCACGAAGCGCGTTGGGCTGTCCACCGTTATAGGCGGTTTCCATGCGCTCGGCAAAAATGGCAAATCCCTGCAAAGCAGCCTCAGCAATCAGATCTTCACGGCCCTCAAAATGGCGATAGACGGCGGCTGGTGTGACGCCAGCATTCTTGGCCGCTTCCGATAGGGTAAATCCGGTTGGGCCTTTGGTTTCAATCAACAAAAGCGCGGCGTCCACCAAAGCTTGGCGCAGGTTGCCGTGATGATAACTGCGTTGTTGCATCGTGGGTCCAATCCACCTTCGCCCAAATGGGCTGGGTTGCAGTCCAGAAAATTTAGCGGCCTATTTCATTGCGATCAAACGGCGTCGTTTGGTAGATTTCATTGATCCAATTGCCATAGAGAAGATGCGCATGCGAGCGCCAGCGGTTGAGGGGCGTTTGGCTGGGATCATCCCCAGGATAATAATGACCCGGTATATTGATGGGGGTGCCATTGGCAATGTCGCGGTCATATTCTTGTTTAAGCGTATTGCTATCATATTCAAAATGATTGAACAGATACAGCGTGCGATGGGCTGGATCCTCGACCAGGCAGGGACCGGTTTCGCTGGATCCAAGCAGGGTTTTCAGACCCGGCACAGCGGAGATTTCATCTTGTTTTATTTCTGTCCAGCGGCTCACGGGCACAACAAAATCATCTGAAAATCCGCGCAGAAATGGCGAGGAGGGATCTAGGTTTTGATGTCGAAAACAGCCAAATGCTTTTTGGGGCAGCTCATATTTTTTCACCCCATGCAGGTAATTGATCATCGCCATGCCGCCCCAGCACACTCCTAAGGTGGCATGGATATGGCTTTGGGTCCTATTCATCACCTCCACCATTTCTGGCCAATAGGTGACGTCTTGGAAGTCCAAATGTTCAATCGGTGCACCGGTGATGATTAACCCGTCAAATTTTTCATCCTGAACCGCGCTGAAGGGCTTATAAAATTGCCCCATATGATCCGACGAGGTGTTTTTGGTTTGATGGCTCGTCATCCGCAGGAGGGTCAGTTCAATCTGTAGCGGGGTCGCTCCAATGAGGCGGGCAAATTGATTTTCCGTCTGAATTTTGAGTGGCATGAGATTGAGCAGCGCGATGCGCAACGGACGGATGTCTTGCCGATCCGCATGGCTGGGGTCCATGACCATCACACCTTCGGCACTCAGAACAGCATGGGCGGGCAAATTTTCAGGGATCTTAATCGGCATATAGTTTAGTCCTCGCCGCCATTGGACCGCGGTGCTGCGGCGTGGTGCTCTAGGGTGTCGCCCACAAGTGCTTCAAAATCCTGAGGCGTCTTTAAATTTTGCACATCATTGGCTTGGAGCGTTATGCCCCATTTGGCCATCTGCGCATAACGCGGTTGCCGATGCGCCATGGCGTGCGCATAGGTCCAGCGGATGAAGTCATCGGGGTTCACCTTATCGGGCTGAACGCCGGTTTCACGTTGATATTCTGACCAACAGGTCAAGAGAAATTCTGGCTGATAACACATAGGTTTTGGCGCCAAATCGAAGCGCCGCACCAATTCAGCAGTGTGATCCTCACTGCCGGCAATCCAGATCATCAGAAGGTTGTCCGATAGGGTGGTCAAAATCGGATCGGCTGCATCCCAAGGATCGACAACTTCACAAATCGAGCCGCCACTGTCGCAAATGAAGTTGTTATACCCATAAAGATCACTGGCCCGTTCAATGAAGCGCGGCGTATCTAAAAGTGCGGCGCGTTCAGCGGCATGATGCTGCTCTTGGCGTTTGCGATAGTCTTCAAACGGAATGCCGCCTTTTGACACATCGCCTGGTTTTCCCAAATATGTGGACAGCGGGGCAAGGTTCTCGAAGGTGATATTCGAGGAGATTGAAATAGAGTCTGAGCGCAATAGCTCAGCCAAAAAAGGCACAGACATGGCGGCTTTCTTGAAGTTATCAACAATATGCTCACCCATATAGCGCGTGCCGATGCGATAATCTATCGAGTACTGAAACCAATTCCCTCGGTGGCGCAGCATGGAAGATATATGGGTTTTTCCCAGACCCGACATTGCAAACAGCAGGGCCTTTTTCTGTTTGGCACCGGCCCATTGTGCGCCGTTTTCATTGATCATGGCTTATATTCCCCAGCTTCCATTCTGTCATAGGCCAATATGGTCGATTGGAAAAGACCTTGCGCTAGGCTTGGCGTTTAAGATTTAGGTAATTGGCCACCAAAATCAATATAGCTCCGAGGACCAGGTAAAGATCAAGGCTCTCGTCGTAAAACACAACGCCGATGACCGCTATCAATGGCAGGCGTGCAAAATCGACCGGCATCACCAGACTGGCCGGGGCCAAAGATAGAGATTTCGTCATGCATAAATGCGCGGCCAGCCCAGCGGCGCCAATCACGATAAGCCAGGGCGCCGTGGCAAGGTCGGGCAGGGCGATATCCCCATCGTAACCGGCGCAAAGCAACCCAAAGAGAATTTGTAGCCCAGTGAGAAAAAATAAGATTTTGGTCAATGAGTTTTGCACCGTCAATTTGCGTGTCAAAATCGCTGCGCCTGCAAAGCCAATGGCGGCAGAGCCGGCGGCTAATATCCCGATGTTCACCGCACCTATTTCCGGTTGAGCGACGACTAAAACGCCGATGAATCCCAAGGCCGCAGTCGCCAATTTACGAAGCGTTAAACGTTCGCCTAAAATTAACGGGGCCAAGAGTAAAACCCAGATGGGTGAGGTAAATTCAAGCGCGAATAATTGCGCCAATGGAATTAACGGCAAGGCGAAGAACCAAAGATTTTGGCCGATGAAATGAAATATATTGCGCAGAAGGTGAAGGCGAAAATACTTGAGGTCTATTTCGCCGAGCGTGCCTATAGATTTCGCCACGACGAGAACAATTAAAAAGCCCATAATGGAACGATAGAACATAATCTCGAAGGTATCGAGTTGCCCGGATATTGCCCGACCAGCGATAGCCATTGATGTAAAAGAAAAAATAGCGCCAATCATCCACAGCGCGGCACGGCGGTTGTTCATTTTGCAAGCCTCTTAAAATCTTGGCCAACCCAATGACATAAATCCGCCCTACGCAAGCAACAAAACGAAGTTGGGCCGTTCTGTAGCCTCAGACAGCATAAGGCGGAGAAAATCTCCGCCCTATAAATTACTTTAGGTTTTGGGGGCACAATTGCGGCCCTTGGCCAATACGCCTTGCAACATTCCGGCGGTGAACCCAAATTCTTTACACAGTTGTTTTACTTTTTTGAGGGCCTCCGCGCGTTCGCGTTTCTTGGCTTGCTCCATCTGTGCTTCCAAATTGTCTATCTCGGATTTTAACTCACTATAAGATTTCATAAATACGCTCCTTAAAATAAAGTGTAACATACTCATAATATGAAACATCTTGTCTTTAAAATATTCTATAATCGACGTTGAAAGATTTTTTTGATCTGGCAAATGCGTTGTTCCGCCTTTTTACATGCTATAGAAAGGGAAAACTAGCGTTTGAATATCCGCGCAAGGACCGCATTTGATTGCTGGTCGCCGTCGAATTTGGTCTAAATAGCGCCCAATTAATTCAGCCGTTCAGCAGCAGATCTGCGATGGCGACAACTGCCATTCGAAACAGGTCCACTTCAGTCATGTGCATAGCGGCAAAGGGTTATGGCTTGGTGGCTGGAATTATGCTGGGGTCTTTTTTTTTGTTTTATTAATATGAAGTATAGTTTCCACACAGTGATGGATAAATTACGCATTAATTAATTTTATTTTCGATCACTTGTAAGCCTTTACAATTCCCCTTGATACAAGCGGCCGTCAAGGTCAACACTCTGACACGCATACAAGTATCCTGCGAGCAGGGATACAAAAGCACCAACATGAACAACCATAATTGCCTTGTCGTTCCACATAAAGCCGACGGCAAACCACAAAAATATCCCAACAAAAAACATGTATATATTGTATGGGATAAAGTTTAATCCGGTCATAGCATATCCGATAAGTTGTATGACTGTTGCGAGCCATTTAACAACATCAACGGCCTTGAGTTTGGTGATCATTTTTAGAGTTTCCGGTGCTATAATATTCATCGCTAACCTATGGAGCGCAAGAGTTCCACTACTTTGCATGAAAGTTGGTAAAGTATTGTTATTTATGAATTTAAATAATGCCCATAGGTTTGGTGAGTTCTAAGTGTTGCAAACACTATGATGTCGTATCACATACCTGCATGCCTCAAGCTAATCTCACTCAATAGCCCCGAAGGTGTAAGAAATTGTTATTATGTTTTATTTTTTGGAATTTCTGATGACTTGCTGACATTAGGGTAGGTTAAGCGTACTCTAATGCGCACATGAAATTCTTAACGAGCAGAGAACCCACCAAAATTTGGTTTGAAACTCACAAACCGCTCCCTTGTACTCATTAACTGAAATCTTTGTCGTCGAATTTATATAATAACGGCTTTGTAAGTTCAGAGAGTGATACTTTCGGTTTCCCATCAGCATTAAAATTGTCATCTGCGAGATAGGTTTCATAACACGCTTTGAGAGCATTCCACTCTTTATCAATTGTGGCAAACCAAGCAGTATTTCTGTTTCTACCCTTATTTATTGCCATTTGTCTAAACACACCTTCATAAGAAAACCCTAATCTTTGTGCGGCGTATCGGCTCTTCATATTTAACGCATTACATTTCCACTCATAACGGCGATAACCATTTTCAAATGCCCATTCCATCATCAAATACATCGCTTCTGTTCCTTCACGTGTCCTTTGAAGCAACGGAGAATAATTAATATGTCCAACTTCAATGGAACCATCTGTTTGATTTATTCGCAAGAAACTCGCCACTCCCACTGCTTTATCATCAAGTTTTCGAAAAATAGAAAAGAAAGTGGGATCTTGGTTTGATGCTTCTTCTTCTAGCCAAATTTGATAACTCTTTAAAGTGTCGAACGGTCCATAAGGGAGATATGCCCAGTTCTTTCCCTCAACATCTAAAGAATTTGATTCAAACAAATCTTCTGAGTGTTTCTCCACATTTAAAGGCTCTAATCGGACAGTATTGCCATTCAAAACCACGCCTTTAGGATGCGGTGGAGCATTGAAATCTTGAACGATTAAATCTTCTTTCATTCGACGTTCTCTCTAATTTTCATACGAGCCTATTGGACTTTTTTCAAATGCCGATATAATTTAAATTATTGTTAGTAAAGAAATATGTGTTAAACTGCATCTCATTCCCACTCAATCGTCCTAGCCTGATTTATCATTTAAATGCAGGTATTTAAAAATACTTTGTAACTACTTTGTAAGTTTTTAATTTATCAGAAAGTCTAATTTATCGTATTGTTAAAATTATAAG
>MDTG01215443.1_pt1 | contig 20770 bp, 15 predicted proteins | sample 811421 | NCBI WGS metagenome assembly MDTG01 (sample SAMN05326645, study PRJNA326480) | marine metagenome | isolation source: seawater | place: Pacific Ocean: South East | collected 2011
AGTAGGGCGGCCTTCAACCGCGCCACCAAGGGTGTCTATGAGATGGGTTCCACTTTCAAGCTGTTTACGGCGGCCATGGCCTTGGATTCCGGAACCATTTCCATAGCCGGCGGCTACGATGCATCGAAGCCGATTCGCGTGGGGCGGTTTACCATCAAGGATTTTCACGCCAAGAACCGCTGGCTTTCAGTGCCGGAGATTATTCTGCATTCGTCGAATATAGGTGCGGCGAAGATGGCCGTTGACGTGGGCGGCTCAGTACAGCGCGTCTACCTGGAGAAATTTGGCATGCTGGAGCCGACCAGGTTGGAATTGCCTGAGGTGGGGAAGCCTTTGGTACCAAACGTGTGGCGGCGCATCAACACGATGACCATGTCCTATGGCTACGGTATTTCCGTGAGTCCCGTGCAGGTAGTCGCTGGAGTAACTGCCCTAGTCAACGGTGGCGTGTACAGAAAACCGACCATATTGAAACGGCGAGGGCGATCTGCGATTGGTCAAAGGGTGATCACGCCCGAAACGTCCAGGAAAATGCGTAGCCTCATGCGCCTTGTCGTCAGTGAAGGCACGGGCCGCAAAGCGAACATCCAGGGCTATTTGATTGGTGGCAAGACCGGCACTGCGGAAAAGACCTCAAGCCGTGGTTATTCTAAGTCGGCAAAGATGGTGTCCTTTGTAGGCGCTTTTCCCATGAACGCGCCGCTTTACGCTTTTCTGGTTATCGTCGATGAGCCGGTTGGCAACAAGCGCACCTTTAACTACGCCACTGGCGGATGGGTAGCAGCACCGGTGGTCGGCAAAGTGATTGAGCGAATTGGTACCATGCTTGGAATCGCGCCGAATCCGGAGGCGGCGATCTCTCTGCCGAAGATCAAGACGGCGAAAACCAACCGCACGGTGCGTCCAGAGGTCCGTAAGGCCAACTGGGAAAAATCCGTGGCCCTGGCTGTAAGCGGCAAAGCTGGAAGGCAGACGGCGGCGGAGGAACGTGTGGTCATAAGGGCCCGAAAAGCGCTCCAGCGCGCGGTCTCTACTAGCGAGGCCCACCGGCCCATTGCGGCAACCTTGCGATCGACCTTGGAGAGGAAAGTTGTGGCTCGTTGAGCTGATGGATGGAGATGTCGGAACGGGAATGAACGCGGCGGCTTTCGATGATATCCAAATTGCAGGCATCACATGCGACTCTAGAGAGGTGCATGAGGGTTATCTGTTTGCCGCGATACCCGGCACGCAAGATGACGGCCGGCGCTTCATTCCCGATGCCCTCAGACGCGGTGCAGCGGCGATCCTAGCGCCGCCGGGCACCGTTATCGAGTTATCAGATATTCCCGTTCCCATCATCACCGACGAGAATCCTCGTCGTCAGTACGCTCTCATGGCGGCGCGCTTCTTTACCAATCAGCCGGCTATTATCGCCTGTGTCACGGGCACCAACGGCAAGACGTCCGTGGTTTCTTTCCTGCGCCAAATCTGGGCTGCCACCGGACATAGCGCAGCCAGCGCAGGGACCTTGGGCGTTGAACTCAGCAGCGATGTTGATGGCGTTGAGCCAGTGCTATGTCACCCCATAAATTTGACGACACCGGACCCCGCCAATCTGCATAAGAGTCTCGCGGAGTTGGCCGGTCAAGGGATCGATCATCTAGGCCTGGAAGCTTCCAGCCATGGATTGGCGCAGTTCCGTTTGGACGGTGTCCGTGTTACTGCCGGAGCGTTCACGAACTTGACTCGCGACCATTTGGACTATCATGGCGACGAAGTCGCCTACCTTGCGGCAAAATCACGGCTGTTCGCGGAGATCGTCGTGGATGGTGGCGCGGCGGTAATTAATGCTGATATACCCGAGGCAGACGGATTGCGCGCCGTCGCCAATCGTCGGGGGCTTCGTGTGATCGATTACGGTCATTCCGCTACCGACCTGGTCTTGACGGAAATCGCAGCGGACGGCACGGGTCAGATCCTCGGGCTCGACATCTTTGGTCATCGCCATGACATTAGATTGCCGCTGCCTGGCAAATTTCAGGTTTCCAATGCGTTGGCAGCTTTGGGGCTGGCCTTAGCGACCGGCGTGTCGGAACAAACCGCCATTAGCGCGCTGGCTGGACTTGAAGGGGTGCGTGGCCGGATCGAGCTAGTGGCACGGCATCCCAACGGTGCTGCGATCTTCGTGGATTACGCTCATACGCCGGACGCGCTGATGAAGGTATTGGAGACGTTGCGGCCGCATTTGGCCGGTGAACTGCATGTGGTTTTCGGTTGCGGCGGTGACCGTGACCCGGGTAAACGGGTGGCGATGGGACGCGCTGCCGCCTCCGTTGCGGAGCACGTGATTCTCACCGATGACAACCCGCGCACCGAAAACCCGGCGGAAATACGCAAGGCTGCCAGGGTCGGCTGTCCGGACGCGTTGGAGATTGGAGACCGAGCCGAGGCTATCGCAGCAGGCGTTCAGGCGCTGAAACCGGGGGATATCCTGGTTATCGCCGGCAAAGGCCATGAGCGTGACCAAATCGTCGGGGACACCGTAATTCCATTCGATGATGCGGATTTGGCGCGTCAGGTTGTCCAGGATATAAATGCATGAACGTGCCTCGACCCCCCATCCTGTGGACCGACAAGAGCACGGCCACATTGGGAGCTTCATCGGCGCCATGGTTGGCGACGGGCGTGTCTATCGACACGCGCACCATCGTGCCGGGCGATCTATTCATCGCCTTGCGTGGGCCAAATTTCGATGGCCACAACTTCGCGGCCCAAGCGGTCGAGGCCGGCGCTGTCGCTATCATGGCCACGGCCGCTAAGGCTGATGGCCTGGGTGTCGATATACCGGTGCTGGCCGTGAACGATTCCATGTCCGGCCTTCAGGACTTGGCCAGGCTGGCGAGGGCCCGCACGAGTGCGCAGATCATTGGGGTGACCGGAAGCGTCGGCAAGACCAGCACAAAGGAAGCCTTGCGCCTAGCCCTGTCGGCTCAGGGGCGGACCTACGCCACGGAGGGCAATCTCAACAATCATTGGGGCCTACCATTAAGCCTGGCGCGGTTGCCCGTCGACGCGGATTTCGGCGTCTTCGAAATGGGTATGAGCGCACCTGGCGAAATCGCGCCTTTGAGTCGTATGGCTCGTCCACACGCCGCGATTATCACCACCGTCGCCGAGGTCCATGCTGAGTTCTTCCATAGCGTTGAACAGATCGCGGATGCTAAGGCGGAGATCTTTGACGGTGTGGATGACGACGGTGCCGCCGTCCTCTTCCGGGACCACCCCTTGTTCGGTCGATTGAGAAATCACGCCCGCCGTCAAGGTGTCCAGCGGATTATTGGTTTCGGTGAGAATGAAGAGGCGAAAGTTCGATTGGTGAGTTGCGATCTGGCGGAAACCTACAGCACCGTGGAGGCAGAGGTCGCGGGCCAGCGTGTGCGCTATACCGTTGGTGCTCCCGGCAAGCATTTTGTGATCAATTCCCTGGCGGTTCTTGCGGCCGTCAACGCAATCGGCATGGATGTGCTGGTGGCTGCCGCCTCGTTGGGTGATATCCGAGCTCTGAAGGGCCGCGGCCAACGTCAGGAGATTTTCTGGGAAGGTGGCGCCTTCGTAATGATTGACGAGAGCTACAACGCTAGCCCCGCCTCCATGGAAGCGGCAATCAGTCTGCTGGCGACTGCAATGCCGATCCGAGACGGTCGCCGCATCGCTGTCATGGGCGACATGTTCGAACTCGGTGCGCGGTCCGAGGAGCTTCATGCGGGGCTCGTTCAGCCTTTGAGAGCGGCCGGCATTGACCTGGTGTTCACCGCCGGGACGCACATGGCGTCGCTTTGGTGTCAATTGCCGTCAAGCATGCGTGGCGGCCACGCGGCCACCGCCAAAGAGCTGGCGCCCCTAGTGATGGCGGCCCTCGGCGACGGCGACGTAGCCATGGTGAAAGGATCGCTGAGCAGCCATATGGCGGTCGTCGTCGACGCCTTAGAAGCACTGGACGGCGCTGCGGTGTCTAAAGTGGTTAACGGAGAGTAGACGGCATGTTGTTCCATATCCTGGTCCCCTTGGCAGACGATTTTGGAGCCTTAAACGTTTTTCGCTATCTGACCTTCCGCACCGGCGGTGCGGTGATCACGGCGTTGATTGTCAGCTTCCTGTTTGGGCCGGTGCTGATCGAACTTTTGAAGTCTCGCCAACACGGCGGGCAGCCAATCCGCGACGACGGGCCCGAGAGCCACCTGCTGACGAAGAAGGGCACGCCTACCATGGGTGGCATCCTGATCCTCATTGCGCTCTCCAGCGCGACGCTACTGTGGTCGGATTTGAGTAATGGATTTGTATGGGCTGCGTTGGGAGTCACTTTGGCCTTTGGAATGATAGGGTTCTTGGACGACTGCCTGAAGGTTTCGAAGCGTGACAGCCGCGGCCTTTCGAGCAAATTGAAATTCCTGCTCCAAGTCGTAATCGCTGCCGTCGCCACATTTTGGATCATGCGCCACCTGCCGCCTGATTTGGCTACAACGTTAGCCATCCCATTCGTTAAAAACCTGCTTTTGGACCTGGGATGGATGTTCATCATCCTGGCGGTGATGGTCATGGTTGGGGCGTCGAATGCTGTCAACTTGACCGATGGGCTGGATGGTCTGGCAATCGTGCCGGTAATGATCGCCGCTGGCGTGTTTGCCCTGATCGCCTATCTAAGTGGGCACAGTGTTTTCGCCAACTACTTGCAGATCCACCACGTGACCGGGGCTGGAGAATTGTCCGTTTTCTGCGGATCATTGGTAGGGGCGGGGTTAGGATTCCTCTGGTTTAACGCCCCACCGGCGAAGGTATTCATGGGTGATACTGGTTCTCTGGCTTTGGGCGGTGCGTTGGGCGCGATTAGCGTGATTACGAAACACGAGTTGGTGTTAGCCATCGTCGGGGGCCTGTTCGTGTTGGAGACCATTTCGGTCATTGTCCAGGTGGTGTCCTTCAAATTGACGGGTAAACGCGTGTTCGCCATGGCGCCCCTGCATCATCATTTTGAGAAGAAAGGCTGGGCGGAGAGCACCATCGTGATCCGCTTCTGGATAATCGCAACCATTTTAGCTTTGGCGGGTCTTTCGACCCTAAAGCTGCGGTAGGGAGATCATGATCGACGTCTTCCCCTTTGCCGGTTTTCCCATCGCAGTATTTGGTCTTGGCCGGTCGGGTATCGCCTCAGCCCTCGCATTGCAAGAGAGCAATGCGGAGGTCTGGGCCTGGGATGACAACGAGGATGCTCGCGCCGCGGCGGGAGCCGAAGGTGTAGCCTTGACTGATCTCTACGCCTGTGAATGGCAGGAAATGACCACCCTACTCGTCAGCCCCGGCGTGCCCTTGGATCACCCGAGGGTCCATCCCATTGTCGCCTCCGCCCGAGCGGCGAACTGCGAGGTTATCGGCGACATCGAGCTTCTGGTTCGAACCCAGCGGTGGTGCAACTACATCGGTGTTACGGGCACTAACGGCAAATCCACGACCACGGCGCTGTTGGGCCACATAATGCAGGTGGCTGGACGCGAGGCGGAGGTCGGAGGGAATCTGGGTATTCCCGTGCTGACGCTTGACCCCTTGGGTGCTGAGGGTACGTACGTGCTGGAGATGTCGTCCTATCAGTTAGAATTGACGCCCTCCATGACTTTTGACGTGGGCGTCCTGCTGAACATCAGCGCCGATCATCTGGATCGGCACGGCGGCATGGATGGCTACATCGCTGCGAAACGCATCATTTTCCAGCGCCAGACTAAACCACGCGCCGCTGTAATAGGTATGGACGACGACATCTGTCGAAGTATCTGCGATGAACTTAAAGTCATGGACGAGCAGGCGGTCATTCCCGTTTCCGGGCATGACCGCGTGCGGGGCGGGATCTATGCCATCGACGGTGTTCTATATGATGACATGGATGGAAACGAAACGCCCGTCTGCAATCTCCGCCAAAACCCAAATCTGCTGGGTGAGCACAACGGCCAGAACGCGGCAGCGGCCTACGCAGCGGCGAAGACCGCTGGCGTCGCACCCCACGCTATCATAGCCTGTCTGCAGAGTTACCCGGGACTTGTGCACCGCCAGGAAGCGGTCGCCATTGTCGATGGCGTAGCCTACGTAAACGACAGCAAGGCCACTAACGACGAGGCCGCGGCTCGAGCGCTGGCCTGTTTCAACAACGTCTATTGGATCTTAGGCGGCCGGCCAAAAAAGGCCGATCTAGCGGCCTGTATGCCGCATCTTAATCGGGTGCGCCATGCTTACCTGATCGGCGAGGCAGCGGTGGCCTTTTCTCACGTCCTGGATGGTAAGGTACCTTTCACCCTGTCCGGTGAATTGGATGCCGCAGTTGTTGCGGCTCACGAACAGGCCCGGGCGGACGGCTTGCCTCAGCCCATTGTGGCTCTGTCGCCGGCGTGCGCATCCTTCGATCAGTTTGCGAGTTTCGAAGCCCGCGGCGAGGTCTTCAAGGATTTGGTAGGGGCCTTGCCCGGCGATCATTTGGACCCCTTCGAGGAGCCCGGGATCTTTCCCGGGACAACCGAAGCCAATGGCATGATGGAGCCTCAGATATGAGTGCGCTTGCCCGGACCGATACGAGCCTGGTGGGCCGCTGGTGGTGGACCGTGGACAGGTGGCTTCTGACCGCAGTGATTGCCATCGCTATCGTCGGCGCGATCCTCACCATGGCCGCATCACCGTCCGTGGCGGAACGGATCGGCCTTGATACCTTCCACTTTGCCAAGCGTCAGATTATTTTCATCATTGTGTCGATGACGGTGATGTTCGGTGTGTCGTTCCTCGATCCTCGCGGGGTCCGCCGTGCCTCCGCGTTGGTGACCTTTGGCGCTATCGGCCTGATGGCCGTGACCCTAGTGGTCGGCACCGAAATCAAGGGCGCGACACGTTGGCTGCACATTGCCGGATTTTCCATCCAGGCTAGTGAGTTCGTGAAGCCTGGCTTCGCAGTGCTGTCCGCCTGGTTATTTGCGACGCGGCGCCTGGACGATCAGTTCCCTGGCTACATCCTTGCTGGTTGCCTATACATGCTGATCGCCGGATTGCTGCTCTTGCAACCCGATGTGGGAATGACCCTGGTGATTTCCGCAATCTGGGCTGTGCAATTTTTCATTGTTGGGCTGCCGTGGTTGCTGGTCGCGGTTGTCGCGGCGCTGTTTTTGGGCGGTAGCGTCGCTGCATACTTCAGCTTTTCCCATGTGCGCATCCGGGTTGATCGGTTCCTCGATCCGCAGGCAGAGCAGGGTTACCAAGTAGGACGCGCCTTGGATGCCTTCCGCAACGGTGGGTGGTCCGGCCGTGGACCTGGCGAAGGCCGAGTAAAGGAAGTGCTCCCCGACGCACACGCCGACTTCATTTTTGCCGTCGTCGGCGAGGAATTTGGGTTGATCGCCTGCCTGATCATCGTCGTGCTTTTCTGTTTTGTGGTCCTTCGAGGGTTTTCCAACGCGGCCAAGGACAACGACCTTTTCGTGCTGCTGGCCGTTGCCGGATTGTTAACACAGTTTGCCCTGCAGGCGCTCATCAACATGGCGTCCACCGTTAACCTGATGCCGCCCAAAGGCATGACGCTGCCGCTCATATCCTATGGAGGATCGTCGACCCTGGCGCTCGGTTTCGCCCTCGGCATGGTGTTGGCCTTGACCCGATATCAGCCTGGTCGGGGAGGGGCGCGATGAGCACGCCCCTGGTCATCTTGGCGACAGGAGGTACTGGTGGGCACGTGTTTCCGGCGGAGGCTCTGGCCGGTGAACTGGCCGGGCGCGGCTATCGGCTTGCGCTGGTCACCGATCATCGTGGGGATGCCTTCAGTGGGGTACTTGGTGATTTGGACACCTATCGTATCCGGGCCGGCGGAATCGCAGGGAAAAAGCTGATTTCTTTGCTTCTCAGCGGTTCCGAATTGGCCATTGGGTTCCTACAGGCCCGTTCTTTGTTGCGCAAGTTGGCTCCTCATATGGTGATCGGATTTGGCGGTTATGCCTCCGTACCCACTATGCTGGCCGCGGTCTTCGGCGGTTTTGCGGCGGCGATCCACGAACAGAACGCCGTTCTGGGCCGCGCCAACCGAATGCTAGCTTCTCGGGTCGAGAAGGTCGCCACCTGCTTCGATGTTGTCGCGGGCGTGCCCGAGGGCATGAACGCCAAGGTGGTGCGTACCGGTATGCCAGTGCGTCCGTCGGTGATCGCGTGCCGGGAAACGCCCTATCCGGAATTGAATGACGACACTCCGCTCCATCTGCTTGTGTTTGGTGGGTCACAAGGTGCGCGGGTGTTGAGTGACGTAGTGCCCGATGCTGTCAGTCGCCTGGGGGAGCATTTGAAGCAACGGCTCCGGATCACCCAGCAATGCCGGTCCGAAGATCTGGATCGCGTCTTCGACGCGTATGCGAACGCCGGCGTTGCGGCTGAGCTGGAAACGTTTTTTGCCGACCTGCCGAAGCGAATTGGCACCTCACATTTGGTGATAGGGCGGTCCGGCGCCTCAACCGTCGCGGAACTGACGACTATCGGCCGGCCGGCGATTCTCATCCCCTACCCGAATGCGACGGATGACCATCAGTCTGGCAATGCTCATGCCATCGACGAAGTGGGTGGTGGCTGGCTGATCAACGAGTCGGCATTCACTGCCGATGCATTGGCGAAGCGGTTGGATTCCTTGTTTGGCCTACCGGCTGTCCTTCAGCGGAGCGCTGCCAACGCGCGGGCGTCTGGCCGCCCCGACGCAGCCATCGATCTGGCGAACCTGGTGAGCGGCATCATTTCAAACGGTGCCAACGGCAATAGTGCGACCAGTGGGGGTGGCGCGGCATGAGACAACTTCCCTTGGACCTAGGTACCATTCACTTCGTGGGTATCGGCGGCATCGGTATGAGTGGTATCGCCGAGGTCCTGCATACCTTGGGCTACGCGGTCCAGGGCAGCGATATTGGCGAGGGTGCTAACGTTCTCCGCCTGCGTGAGATGGGCATTTTTGTATCCGTCGGTCATATGGCGGAGAACCTTGGCGCAGCGCGGGTGGTGGTCGTGTCTTCGGCGGTGAACGCGGACAACCCCGAGGTTGTGGCCGCCCGAGACAACCTCGTGCCTGTGGTTCGGCGCGCTGAGATGCTGGCTGAATTGATGCGACTGAAATGGTCCATTGCAGTTGGCGGTACCCATGGCAAAACGACGACCACGTCGATAATTGCCGCGCTGTTGGATGCGGCCGGCATGGATCCGACCGTGATCAACGGCGGTATAATCAACGCCTGGGGGTCGAACGCAAGACTGGGCACGGGCGATTGGATGGTCGCCGAAGCAGATGAATCGGATGGCACCTTTCTGAAGCTGCCGGCTACCGTTGCTGTGGTAACTAATATCGATCCCGAACACATGGAACACTACGGTTCATTCGACAAGTTGCGCGATGCCTTCGACGCTTTCGTCGATAACATCCCGTTCTATGGATTTGCTGCCCTTTGCATCGACCATCCCGAGGTTCAAGCAATGATCCCCCGGGTGTCTGAGCGGCGCCTGGTGACATACGGCTTCAGTCCACAGGCCGACTTGCGGGCGGTCAACCTGCAATCGGGTCCCAGTGGCACCCGCTTCGATGTCGTGGTCACCGATCGGAAGTCCCGAGTGGAGCGAACTATCGAGAGCCTGAGCCTGCCGATGGTGGGCGATCATAATACCCAAAATGCCCTGGCAGCCGTTGCCATCGCATCGGAAATGAACGTGGATGACGAGATTGTCCGGAAGGCGCTTGCGGGCTTCGCCGGCGTGAAACGGCGCTTTACCCAGACCGGCGAAGTGGATGGTACCGTCATCATCGACGACTATGGCCATCATCCGGTCGAAATCACTGCCGTGCTTCGGGCTGCCCGTGCTGCGGCGCACGGCAAGGTAATCGCCGTCGTTCAGCCGCACCGCTACACCCGGCTCCGTGATCTGTTTGAGGATTTCTGCACCTGTTTCAACGATGCCGATGCGGTCATCGTTGCCGACGTCTACGAAGCCGGTGAAGACCCTATTGCCGGCGCCAATCGCGACGCCCTAGTGGAGGGGCTGCGCCATCACGGTCATCGTGCGGTCGAGGCGTTAAAAGGGCCTGAGTGCTTGGCGGCTGTTGTTGATGATTTGGCGAGATCCGGCGACATGGTCGTCTGCCTGGGAGCCGGCAACATAACTCAATGGGCGCACGATCTTCCTGACCAATTACACGCACGGCGTGCGGGGCGAGAGGAGGCTGCGAATGAAGTCGGTTGAGCTTCTAAATTCCCCCTTGATCGAACGCCTTCCCGCTGTCCGTGGACGACTGGACGCGAACGAGCGGCTCGATCGCTTTACATGGTTCAAGGTGGGAGGGGCGGCGGACGTCTTGTTCCGGCCTGCCGACGCCGACGATCTGTCCACATTCCTGATTGGCTGCCCATCGGATGTTCCAGTGATGGTTCTGGGCAATGCATCAAACATGCTGGTGCGCGACGGTGGCGTGCGTGGCGTCGTAATCCGCCTGGGTCGGGAATTCCAGAAGATCCGGTTGGATGGAGAGTTTGTTCTCGCAGGTGGCGGCGCGGTTGATCTGTCCATTGCTCGCGTGGCCCAGAATGCGGGTTTGGCGGGTCTAGAGTTTCTGGCCGGTATTCCCGGAACCATTGGCGGCGCCGTGTATATGAACGCCGGGGCCTACGGGCATGAGCTTAAGGACGCCTTGGCCTATTGCCGGACCGTGCGCCGTGATGGAACCATGACTGATTTGGCTGCAGCCGAGATGGAGTTTAATTATCGACGCTCTTCCCTGTTGGCCGACGAGATCGTCACCGGTGTGACGCTTAAAGGCGTGCCGGGCAATGTAGATGCCATTCGCGAACGGATGAAGGATATTCAGACGACACGGGAAAAATCGCAACCAGTGCGCACACGGACTGGCGGCTCCACCTTTAAGAATCCGGCGGTTGGTTCCGCCTGGAAACTGATCGATGCCGCAGGTTGCCGCGGGCTGAAATGTGGCGGTGCCATGGTGTCAGAACAGCATTGCAACTTCTTGGTCAACGTGGCCGAGGCTACTGCGGCGGACTTGGAAACGCTCGGCGAGGAAGTACGCCGCCGGGTCATGGTGCACTCTGGCGTTCATTTGGAATGGGAAATCCGGCGTGTCGGTGAACCGCTTGATAGCGTATTGAGCGAGATGATGGCATGACCAAGCACGTGGTGGTTCTTATGGGCGGTTGGTCTGCGGAGCGGGAGGTTTCACTGGTCACTGGCGCGGCTTGCGTTAAAGCACTCCAGAACGCTAGCTATGACGTCACACCCATCGATGTTCAGCGGGATATGGGCGCGCTGATGACCCGGCTCTATCCAAAGCCGGACGCAATATTCAATGCCTTACACGGCCGTTACGGCGAAGACGGCTGTGTCCAGGGGCTTCTGGATATCCTTGGTATTCCGTACACCCATTCGGGCCTACTCGCGTCGGCGCTCGCCATGCACAAGCCGATGGCGAAGAAGCTGTTTGCCGCTGCTGGTATTCCGGTGGCGCGTCATGAAATCAAAACCCAGCAGAATATTATGTGTGGCAATGTCATGCCGGCTCCCTACGTCATCAAGCCGGTGAACGAAGGCTCGAGTGTCGGGGTCCATATCATTCGCGAAGGCTTAAATGAACCTTTGTTTGAGGAGAGCGGCTGGCCATTCGGGGATACGGTCATGGTTGAGGAATACATCGCTGGCCGGGAGATGACGGTTTCGGTGATGGGGGACCGCGCCCTTGGTGTTACCGAAATCACCACGTCTCGTGGTTTCTATGACTACGACGCCAAGTATGAGGAAGGCGGTTCCACCCACGTTATTCCCGCTGATATCAACGACTCGCTGACCGAGTCCCTAATGAACTATGCCGTCAGGGCGCACCAGTCGCTCGGCTGCAGAGGCATTTCCCGGGCTGATTTCCGTTACGACGGCGACAACGTCTACATACTTGAGGTTAACACCCAACCGGGGATGACCCCCACGTCGTTGGTGCCGGAGCAGGCAGCATATGCGGGGATGTCGTTTGCCGATTTGGTGACTTGGATGATCGAAAACGCGGAGTGCGACTCATGAACGAGAGTAAGACAAAGAGGTCGCGGACGTCGGCGACCTCGGGCAAACCCCGCCGAAAGGTCCGTACGGTTATCACCAGGACGCGGGTGATCGGAGCCGTGGTCGTCGTGCTGGCCATTTTAGTCGGCGCCGGTGTGTGGCGGTCGTTGATGTCGGACGGCCTGGCGAGCCGTATGGCGAAAGTTAAATGGAATTTGATTGCCAGGACGGCCCAGCTTGGCTTTAGGGTCGAAGATATTCTTGTCGTCGGTCGGCTTGAAACGCCGCGCAAGGAACTTCTGGAAGCTGTGCGCTTGTCTAGGGGCGCACCCATATTGGCATTTGATATTGTGGCCGCTCGCCGGCGCGTTGAGCGGCTGCCTTGGATTCGAAGCGCCAGGGTCGAACGTATGCTGCCGGATACGATTTTGATGAATGTGGAGGAGCGCCAGCCTTTGGCGCTCTGGCAGCACCAAGGTCAATTCGCGCTCATCGATCATGAGGGCGAGGTTATCCTACGTGATGGATTGGAACGATTTGCGGATTTGGTCGTTGTGGTCGGTGAAGAAGCGCCAGTCCATGCGGCCACTCTTTTGGAAACGCTGGGCAACGAGCCAGAATTGCTACCACTGGTTGAAGCAGCGGTCTGGGTCGGTGGGCGGCGATGGAATATTCGGTTGGCGGGAGATATCGATGTACGCCTGCCTGAGAAAAACGCAAAAGGTGCATGGACGCGACTCGCGGAATATGAGCGCGCTCATAGGGTTCTGGAGCGGGATGTCCAGGTTCTGGACCTACGGTTACCTGATCGGCTGATTGTGCGCAAAGCGCCCAGCGTGACGCCGCGCGTGAAGAGCAAAGGACGCGAAACCTGAGCGTTTTATTAATCAAAAGGCAAGGTATTCAGGGGTAAAAGCCTTAATGAAAAGCGTTAAGTCAAATACACGTGCGCGAACGGGCCTGGTAGCGGCTCTGGATGTGGGGACCACCAAAGTCTGTTGTTTGATCGCACGCGTCGACGGTGAACGGGGAACGGACGGCAATCCGAAACCCCGCATTGTCGGCATCGGCCATCAGGTTTCTTCTGGCATGCGGAAGGGGACGGTGGTTGATCTTGATCAAGTCGAAACCTCCATCCGGGCCGTGGTCGAGGCCGCCGAGCAAATGGCCGGCGAGAACATTGACCGGGTTATCGTCAATCTCAGTGGCGGTCGGCAACGGTCAAGGCTCATCGCCTATGAAATCTCTATCGCTGGTCATGAGATCGGCGATTCGGATATCCGCCGCGTCCTTGATCCTGTCAATATAGATGGCGAGAAGACCGAAGATCGAGAGTTCATCCATACAATCCCGGTGGGCTATACGGTGGACGGATCGCGCGGGGTGGTTGATCCGCGCGGCCTGTTCGGCGAGCGGCTTGGGGTCAACACGCATATTATAACGGCGCTACGCGGGCCGTTGCGTAATCTCGAAACCGCAGTCTCACGCTGTCATCTCGCCGTAGAGGACATTGTCGTTTCGCCCTACGCCTCGGCGCTTGGGTGCTTGAGCGACGATGAAAAGAAGATGGGTGTCACCTGCATCGATATGGGCGGCGGCACCACGTCGGTCGTCGTGTTCTTTGATGGCGAACTGGTGCATTCCCAGGTCCTGCCGTTGGGCGGCGAACATGTAACGAATGATATCTCCCGCGGTCTTGTGACGCCGCTCATTCACGCAGAGCGGATGAAGACCCTGTACGGTAACGCCCTGCCGTCGGTCAGTGACGATCAACAAGTGATCCAGGTTCCGCCTATGGCCGCCGAGCCAATGGATGAAGGAAGCGCGGTGCCTCGGTCCATGCTGGTGGGTATTATCCGACCTCGCATCGAGGAGATCTTCGAAAAGCTACGCGATTGTCTCGCAGAGTCTGGTTTTGACAAGGTCGCTGGTCGGGGCCTTGTGCTCACGGGCGGCGCAAGCCAACTGGATGGTGTTGCTGAACTGGCCAGCAATATCCTCGACAAGCAGGTACGGCTGGGCCGACCACTAGCCATAAAGGGCATGCCCGAAGCCGCGGCGGGGCCGACTTTCGCAACCTGTCGCGGGCTTCTCAACTATGGTTTTGGTGATAGCGCAGAGGAAGCGGATATGGACGACCGCGCTGGCGTGAAGCCGAGCGGTAGCATGGGTCGTATTGGCCAGTGGTTAAGGGAAAACTTCTGACCATGACGAATACGCTGATTTCAATTTGTCATTTTCGGGGCCGCGCGGGCACCACTAATTTTCGGGCCAGATGGGTCGATCCGGGTATCAACAACATATTCCTGAGTTCTTAAAGGAGGTTAACATGAGCATCAATCTTAGCGTACCAGCAGGGCCAGTTGGTCCTGAGCTAAAGCCGAAGCTGACGGTTATTGGGGTGGGCGGCGCTGGTGGCAATGCCATTAATAATATGATTCGTCGCGAACTTGAGGGGGTTGACTTCGTCGTCGCCAACACGGATGCGCAAGCCTTGGAGCAATCCCAGGCTGAAGCCCGAATTCAGTTGGGCGCTAATTTGACGCAAGGCCTGGGCGCCGGTTCTCAGCCGGACGTTGGCCGCGCAGCGGCCGAGGAGGCCATCGAGGAAGTTCTCGCGTCATTGAGCGGTTCGCATATGACCTTCATCGCCGCCGGCATGGGCGGCGGAACGGGAACTGGTGCCGCACCGGCCATCGCCCGCGCCGCGAAGGAAGCGGGAATCTTGACGGTGGCTGTCGCCACCAAGCCGTTCCAGTTCGAGGGTGCGCATCGCATGCGCTTGGCGGAAGCTGGAATAAAGGAACTGGAACAATACGTCGACACCTTGATCATAATTCCGAACCAGAACCTGTTCCGAGTGGCTACCGAAAACACCACTTTTGCCGATGCCTTCGCGATGGCCGACGAAGTCCTCTATTCTGGTGTTCGTGGCGTCACCGACCTGATGGTTATGCCGGGCCTAATCAACCTGGATTTTGCCGACATCCGTTCGGTAATGAGTGAGATGGGTAAGGCCATGATGGGCACAGGCGAAGCCGAGGGCGAACGCCGTGCCCTGGATGCAGCTGAGGCCGCCATCGCGAACCCACTCCTGGACGACACTTCCATGAAAGGTGCGAAAGGCGTGCTCATCAACATTTCAGGTGGCACCGATATAACCCTGTTCGAGGTCGACGAGGCCGCGTCTCGGATTCGCGCCGAAGTGGATCAGGACGCCTACATCATCATCGGTTCCGCCTTTGACCAGGATCTGCAGGGTAAGATGCGGGTTTCCGTGGTTGCCACAGGCATCGACGCTGTCCCTGGGGTACTGCCGCAACCAACTATGTTGCGGGTGACCGATGGAGTAGCCCCTCAACGGCCAGTGACCATTACAACGCCGGTCGTGGAGGACAAGCCGGAAGAGACGGTGCCAATTGTGGCCGCGGAAGTTGATATCGTTACTGAGCCTAGGATACAGGAACCGGCGGCACAGAAACCCGAATCGCCTCTAGCGCGCTTAATCCGAGAGGCCCAGATGAATAAGGGCGAGGAGCCAGAAGCGCAGGAAACGTCAGACGTGGAACCAGACGTTGCTGCGGAGCCGGAGGATGTTTCGGAACCGGACACCATTTCAAAACTGGAAGCGTTGCTCCCGGAAGTGGCTTCTGAGGATGAGGCGGTATCCACCGCCGAGATTGACGGACCCGAAGCTGAGAAAATACCAGTGACCGAGCCGCCGGCGGCCCTGCCTCGGATCGATGCGGATGACGCCTTCATCCCGTCGCAACCCTTAGCACCTGCGGAGGAGGAAACGGCCAACGAGGCCGATGAGTTAATCGCGGATGCGTTGACAGGCGATCTGGTAGCGGCCGTGGAACTCGTGCCGGAGCAGGAAAAGGCGAGTGAGGAAGCGCGTCCGAGCCTGTTCGAGCGGGTCACACGGACCGGGCGCGCGGCCATCGGCCGTGTGGTTGCCGATGCGGTACCGGAGCCTCGCGTTGGGGCTGCGGAGGTCATCGAAAAAGTGGATTTTGAACGTACGGCTGCGCAACAGCCATCGTTAGCTGGCTCTTCAACGATTCGTTCTACCGCTGACGATGTGACATCGTCCGCTGCCATTGCGGCCGAGATCGTTGAGCGTGTTCCCATGTCTGAAACGGTAATCGCGCCGGAGGAAGCAGCAGATGCAGATGATCTTCTTGATATTCCGGCCTTTTTGCGGCGCCAAGCCAACTAGGTCGGTGCCACGCTTTTGTAAGCATAAAAGTAACAAAACGTAACAAAGAGTGATTTGAGAGGCTTCGGGGGAGTTGTTAGTACTCTCTCGAAGCTATTTCTTTGTTAAATGGTTTCTGGACCAATGAGAAAACGTTGCGATTTTAACGAAAGCTAAAGAGCAAAGTATTCATGCATCTTGAAGAAATCGTGGAAAGCGATGCGACGGAGAAAATGGGGATTGCGATGGCTGGGACTTCCAAGATCGACGACTGTGTCCGTCAGCGGACCCTGAAAACATCCATTTCCTGCGCTGGTGTTGGCCTGCATTCGGGCGCAGATGTGAACCTTAATTTGATTCCCGCCGACACAGATACGGGGGTCGTATTTCACCGGGTTGATATTCATAAAAAAGACAACGTGGTGCCGGCGACATGGGACCGCGTTGTGGATACACGCTTGTGCACAACGATTGGCAATGACGACGGGGTTACCGTTGGTACCATCGAGCATTTGATGGCTGCGTTGGCGGGTTGTGGCATAGACAACGCGTTTGTGGAATTGGACGGCCCGGAGGTGCCCATCATGGATGGTAGCTCCGAGCCATTCGTGTCGCTGATTGAAAGTGTCGGCGTCGTGGAGCAAAGTTCGCCACGGCGGGTGATCCGGGTTTTGAAGCCAATCAATGTGAAGGTGGGTGACAGCCAAGCAACCTTAATGCCGGCCGACCGGCCGAGCTTGGACGTGGAGATCGATTTCGATAGCACCGTTATATCTAACCAGACCCTGTCCATGGGATTGGTGAACGGCTCTTTTTGCAAGGAACTGGCACGAGCGCGGACCTTCGGTTTTCTGCACGAGGTGGAGCAGATGCGGGCGGCGGGTTTGGCCAAGGGCGGATCGCTGGAGAACGCCGTTGTGGTTAGCCAGGATGGGGTGCTCAACGACGGCGGCCTTCGGTTTGATGATGAGTTCGTACGTCACAAGATGCTGGATGCAGTGGGCGACCTGTTCCTCGCGGGCGGCCATATCATCGGTCAGTTTAATGGTATCCGTTCCGGCCATGCCACCAATAACGCGCTGCTCAGGGCTTTGTTTGCGGACCGCGAGGCCTGGACCATGGATGTGATGTGGAGCACTGAGGCGGCCACGGCTGTTGACGGTGGGTTGACCGCGGAACCTATTTCCGCAACCGCATAAAAAGGGTGCCAGGTCCGGTCATCTTTTCGCGAACCGCAAATGTTGCTAGGGTTCCTGGCTATCAATTTCTTGTGCTAATCGCCTAGTTGCGTAGTATACTGCGCTGCAACACAACGGTGATTTGCCCGTATGAAACGCAAGATTATCAGCTCTATCTTTGGTTCCTGTCCCAGTGTTCGCCAACTCGTTCTTATGGCCCGTGGCATGCTGGTCATCTGCCTATCGGTGGGCGTATTAGTCGGATGTAGTTCAAAAAAGAAATCGTATGTAGAAGAACCCGTTGAGAAGCTCTACAATCAAGGGCTCAATAAAATGCAGGCACGTGTCTATTCGGATGCAGTAGAATCCTTTGATGAGGTTGAACGCCAGCATCCGTATTCAACTTGGGCGACAAAGGCCCAGATAAATGCGGCCTACGCTTATTACCTGGGAAATCGGTATGACGACGCCATATTTGCCTTGGACCGGTTTATCCAACTCCATCCGTCGAATCGCTTTGTGGCCTATGCTATGTACCTGAAGGGGTTGAGCTACTACGAGCAGATTTCCGACGTTGCCCGCGACCAGAAAATCACGGAGCTTTCGCTGAAATCCTTCAAAGAACTGATTGCGCGTTTCCCGCAATCCAAATACGCCCGCGATGCTAAGGTAAAAATCGATCTTGCTCACGATCACCTGGCTGGCAAAGAGATGGAGATTGGGCGCTATTATCATTCAAAGAACCAGTATCTGGCAGGGATTAACAGATTTCGAAACGTTATCGAAAACTATCAAACGACAACTCACGTACCAGAGGCCCTGCATCGCTTGACCGAGGCCTACCTGTCCCTTGGTATCGATGATGAGGCGCGTAAGACGGCTGCTGTACTCGGCCATAACTTTCCTGGCAGCGAATGGTATATCGACTCCTATCAATTCATTGAAGGCAAGGCCATCCGGACGGAAGAGAAGGCAGATAGTCCGTGGTGGAAGTTGTGGTAACAGCTTTTTCGTTGGATTGATGCTTTCCCACCTGTCTATTCGCGATGTGGTCCTGATCGAGCGCCTGGAATTAGAATTCCAGCGCGGCTTAAGCGTACTCACTGGCGAGACAGGAGCTGGTAAATCCATACTTTTGGATGCCTTGGGATTGGCGACTGGCGCGCGTGCCGATGTGCGGCTGGTCCGTAACGGTGCCGAACATGCAATTGTCAGTGCGGGGTTTGATTTGCCTGAGGATCACGCGGTGCGCGATCAACTGGCCGAGCAAGGTATTGAAACCGTCGGCGAGCCGGTGATTTTGCGCCGGGTTTTGAATGTTGATGGTAGGTCGCGAGCCTTCGTCAATGATCAGGCCATCAGCGTTGGATTGCTGAAAAATATTGGCGCCCAATTGGTCGAGGTCCATGGTCAGTTCGACAACCAACGGCTGATGCGGCCGGATAGCCATCACACTCCATTGGACTCATTTGCTGGTGCGCCTGATGTAGTTGAGAGTGTACGCGCTGCCTATGCGGCATGGCGTGAAGTCATGGCGCGGCGGATCGCCGCAAACGCCGATGCGGCCAATACCCAATCCGATGAGGATTTCCTTCGGTTTGCTGTACAGGAAATGGTCGAGTTAGCCCCGCATATTGGAGAAGAGGTCGAACTTTCCGATAAACGAAAGATGATGATGCACAGCGAGAAGCTGGTTCAAGCCGTAGCTGATGCTCAGCGTCAACTAAGGGGTGAGAACGCAATCGACAAAGGCCTGCAAAACACGCTTCGTGCCTTAGAGCAGGCGCGTAGCTACGCGGACGGCAAATTCGACCACGTGATTTCTAGTTTTGAGTCGGCGCATAACGAAGTCCTGGAGGGGATGGGGCAACTGGATGGGCTCAGCAATCAGATCATCCTTGATCCCACGGAACTCGAGGTGGTGGAAGAACGGTTGTTTGCCCTCCGAGCGATGGCGCGCAAACACCAGGTCGGTGTTGACGACTTGAGTGCGTTGAAGAACGAATTCGAGCATCGACTTGGCTCCATCGAGGACAGCACTCAACGTCTCGCTGATCTGGCACGTGAAGAGCGAACGGCCCGGGATTCTTTTGTCGTGGCTGCTGAGCGTATTCGAGAAGTTCGGACCAAAGCTGGTGCAGTATTGGATCAGGCCGTCAACCGAGAGCTGGCAGAACTGAAGCTGGCGCGGGCGCGTTTCCATACGCACCTCGTGCCGCTGAAAGAGACCGAGTGGAACGAATTCGGCATGGATCGCGTTGCATTCCTGGTCGCCACGAACCCCGACAGTGCGCCGGGCCCCATTAACAAGATTGCATCGGGTGGTGAGCTTGCGCGTTTTATGTTGGCATTGAAAGCGGTGTTAGCGGCGGCTGACCCTACCCCCTCGCTCGTCTTCGACGAGGCCGACGCCGGGATCGGCGGCGCGGTTGCAGCCGCGGTGGGGAGCCGACTGGCCCGGTTGGGTAGAGGTTCGCAGGTGCTTGTCGTTACACATTCTCCTCAGGTTGCGGCCAGGGGAGATCATCACTGGCGGGTCACTAAATCCGAGAATGCAAATAGCGACATGGCAAACGAGAGGATTCTGACAACTGTGGAGTGCTTGGACAGTGACGCTCGGCAAGAGGAAATTGCACGCATGTTGGCGGGTGCTCATATAACTGATGAGGCGCGTGCAGCGGCTGACCGCCTTCTGGCCGGAAGCGGGTCGTGAGAGACCCATCGGTGGCGAAGCCAGTCACAGATATCGATTCCAATACAGCGGCTGCCGAATTAGCATTTCTTGCCCATGAGATAGCCAAGCATGATATCGCTTATCATCAATACGATTTGCCCACGATTTCCGACGATGAGTATGACGCTCTCAGGCGACGAAATGATGACCTTGAGGCGCAATTCCCCGGATTGGTGAGGGAAGACAGCCCGTCAAAGAAAGTGGGCGCAGCTGTGCGCGAAGGGTTTCGAAAGATCACTCACGCCCGGCCAATGTTGTCATTGGGGAATGCATTTTCTGACCGCGATGTTCAAGAATTTACAGACCGTGTTTTCCGGTTTCTTTCGCTTGCTGAAACTGAAGTTCTGGAGATTGCCGCCGAACCAAAGATCGATGGTTTATCTTTATCTGTTCGATATGAACAAGGCCGTCTTGTTCATGCTGTAACCCGCGGTGACGGTAGTGTGGGCGAAGATGTCACCCGGAATGTCGAGACAATTGACGACATTCCCCAGAAACTTGCTGGCTCGTTTCCCAGTATCCTTGAGATCCGGGGCGAGGTCTACATGTCTAAACCGGATTTCATCGATCTGAACG
>MDTG01314053.1_pt1 | contig 20768 bp, 20 predicted proteins | sample 811421 | NCBI WGS metagenome assembly MDTG01 (sample SAMN05326645, study PRJNA326480) | marine metagenome | isolation source: seawater | place: Pacific Ocean: South East | collected 2011
AATTAATACACACACATGAAATCAATTACAATTAATGGATCGAAAAGAGAAAGCGTGGGCAAAAAATCAACAAAAGCCTTACGTAATGCTGGACAGGTACCTTGCGTTATATACGGAGGAGACAAGCCAGTACATTTCTCAGCAGAAGAATTGGCATTCTCTAAATTAGTATATACACCCAATGCACACACCGTTGTGATTGCTTTAGGAAGTGATACTTTGAATGCTGTTTTACAGGATATTCAATTTCACCCGGTTACAGATCGTATTTTACACGTCGATTTTTATCAATTATTTGATGATAAAGAAATTGCTATGGATATTCCAGTAAATATTATTGGAAAATCCCCAGGAGTTGCTAACGGTGGATCTCTAAGGAGAAACAAACGTAAACTTAGAGTTAAAGCTCTGCCGACTAACTTGCCAGATTTTATTGAAGTAGATATATCTTCTTTGAAAATTGGAGGTAAAGTGTATATAACTGAGCTAGTAAACGATAGCTTTAATTTTTTACATCCAGACAACACAGTAGTGTGTCAAGTGAAACGTTCTAGAGTTTCTATTGATGAAGAAGAAGAAGAAGAAACAGAAGAAGAAGGAACAGCTGAAGGTGCTGCCCCAACGGCAGAAGGCTCCGCTGCTCCAGCAGACGCATAAAATTTCAATTATATCATTATTCTAAAAAGCATTCTGATTTTCAGAATGCTTTTTTTATTTTTACAATATGTTTAATTGGATATTTAAAAATAAGTTCAAGTCAAATAAGGTTCTTAAAATGTCAAAAAAATACTTAATTGTTGGGCTAGGTAATATTGGTTCTGACTACAACAACACTCGTCACAATATAGGTTTTAAGGTTGTAGATTATTTGGCTTCAGTTAATGATGCAAGCTTTGAAACCAAAAAACTGGGAGATATAGCAACGTTTCGTTTTAAAGGACGTGTTTTTATATTATTAAAGCCAAACACTTTTATGAATTTAAGTGGTAAAGCAGTAAAGTATTGGATAGATAAACACTCAATACACCAAGAAAATTTACTTATTATTACCGATGATCTTAATTTGCCCTTTGGAAGTCTACGTTTAAAAACAAAGGGAAGTGATGGAGGCCATAACGGACTTAAAGATATTCAAGATAAATTACAGACTAGTCAGTACAATAGACTTCGTTTTGGGATTAGCTCTGATTTTTTAGACGGAAAACAAGTCGACTATGTACTTGGCGAATGGACTGCTGTTGAGCTAGATCAATTAAATAATCGTTTGGATCGTTGTGCAGCTTTTGTAAAAAGTTTTGTAATGTCCGGAGTCAAAAATGCAATGAATGAGTATAATAATACATAAAAAATTTGATATTGAGCTACTTATATAATTACCTCTTTTATCTTTGTTAACTAATATTTCCAACTCAAAATTACCAATTGAAAATTAAATCTGCTGCCGATTACGATCAAATAAAGGAATCAATTGTCACCATAGGGACTTTTGACGGAGTACATCTTGGTCATCAAAAAATAATAAACAAACTCATTGGGATTGCTAATGCAGAAAATCTACAAGCTTTGGTATTAACTTTTTTCCCGCATCCGAGAATAGTTGTACAAGAAGATACGACGATTAAACTCATTAACACTATTGATGAGAAGGCCAATTTATTAAAGAGTTATGGAGTAGATCACCTAGTTGTTAAAGCATTTACCAAAGAATTCTCCAGGCTTACAGCTCTTGAATATGTTCGTGATGTACTAGTAAATAAGCTTCATGTTAAGCATATTATTGTTGGATATGATCACCATTTTGGACGTAATAGGACGGCCAATATTAATGATCTCAAAGAATATGGCGCCTTCTACGGCTTTAAGGTCACCGAGATTGATGCGCACGAAGTAGGGGATGTAGCGGTTAGCTCTACTAAAATAAGAGCTGCTTTAGTTAAGGGAGACATCATAACTGCCAACCATTTTTTGGGCTATAATTTCGTACTTAGTGGTTTAGTAATAAATGGGAGAGGTCTTGGGAAAACTATCCAATTTCCCACAGCTAATTTAAAAATAGAGGAATCTTATAAGTTAATTCCAAAAAATGGAGTTTATCTAGTTCAGTCTGTAATAGATGCACAATTAGTTTACGGAATGATGAATATTGGAACCAATCCGACTGTTAGTAATGCTGATAAAGTTTCTGTTGAAGTCTTTTTCTTTAACTTTAATCAATCGATTTATGGTCACATATTAACCATTCAATTACTAGATAGAATTCGGGATGAAAAAAAATTTCCCAATTTAGAAGATTTAAAACTTCAATTAGAAATTGACAGTCAAGAAGCCATTAATAAAATTGAGCTATTAACTAAAAACTAATTCGATTTAGAGCTAAAACCAATTTTTGTTTTGTTCTAAATGTTTAAATTTACCATATAATATAATCAGTATGTTACAAGTATCTTACATTAGGGAACACCGATCAGAAGTTATTGAACGTTTAAGTAAACGAACTAAAGAAGCTGCAACATTAATCGCAGCAGTTTTGGAGCTTGATGAATCACGAAGAGCACTACAGACTAAAGCAGATGCAATTTCATCTGAATTGAATGTTATTTCTAAAGAAATTGGTGAGTTATTTAAAACTGGACAAGTTCAAAAGGCAAATGAGTTCAAGCAAAAGACTACTGATTTAAAAGAGACTAAAGCTATACTTTCAGAACAGTTAAATTCCGCCTCAGACTCTCTAAAAGACCTACTATATAAGATACCAAACCTTCCTAATAAAATTGTGCCTAACGGGTCAACAGAAGACGATAATGAAGAAATATTTAAATCAGGTACAATTCCTGTACTTTCAAAAAATGCTGTACCTCACTGGGAGTTAGCTAAAAAATATGAAATTATTGATTTCGAACTTGGTAATAAAATAACAGGTGCAGGCTTTCCTGTTTATAAAGGAAAGGGTGCTCGTTTACAACGTGCACTAATTAACTATTTTCTTGATAAAAATATAGCTGCAGGCTACAATGAAATTCAAGTACCTCATTTAGTAAATGAAGCTTCTGGTTTTGGAACAGGTAATTTACCAGATAAGGAAGGACAGATGTACCATGTTGGGGAAGATGACCTATATTTAATACCTACGGCTGAAGTACCAGCGACTAATATTTTTAGAGATGTTTTATTGCAAGAAAGTGATCTTCCAAAAACTCTAACAGCTTACACTCCTTGTTTTCGACGAGAAGCAGGAAGTTATGGAGCTCATGTTCGCGGCCTTAATCGACTACATCAGTTTGATAAAGTAGAGATATTAAGAGTGGAACGTCCATCTAATTCTTATACTGCTTTAAATGGCATGGTAGAACACATAAAATCAATCTTAGAAGAATTAAAATTACCCTATCGAATTTTGAAACTCTGTGCTGGAGATTTAGGGTTTACTTCGGCATTGACCTATGATTTTGAAGTATTTTCAACTGCCCAAAATCGCTGGTTAGAAATCTCCTCTGTCTCTAACTTTGAAACTTATCAAGCAAATCGACTCAAACTGCGCTTTAAAAATGCAGATGGTAAGTCTGAATTAGCACATACCTTGAACGGAAGTTCACTAGCACTGCCCCGTGTATTAGCAGGGATTTTAGAAAACTATCAAACCGATAATGGAATTAAAGTTCCTGAAGTTTTGATTCCATACACTGGATTTTCAGTTATCAGCTAGCCAGCGGCACTTTATGATTTTGTAAAGAAATACAATTATTAATAGTTTATTTTCTAAAGTTTATAAAATAGTTAATGAAATCAGTAGTTTATTTTTTTTTAAGTTTTTCCTGTTTGTTGTCTATGGCTCAAGATGATCGGATTTTAGCAAAAGATTATTATCAGAATGGTAAATTTAAAAAGGCATTATTGATATATAAAAAACTACAAACAGCCTCTAGTTCCAATTCTGATTATAATATCAAAATTATTGAATGTCATCAACAACTTAATCAGTTTAATTCTGCGCAGGATCACATTGAAAGTCAAATGCGTGGTTCTAAGCATCCACAATATCTGGTTGAGTTAGGCTATAATTACCAGCTTCAAAATAAACCAGAGCAAGCATTGTTGAACTATAATCAAGCATTATTATTAACTGAACAGAAGCCCCAATATGTGTATGGTGTAGCTAAACGCTTTGAAGCTCATTCTTTATTAGATCAAGCGATCGAAGTCTATGAAATAGGTCTTCTTCGATCTTCTAATCCAAACTATTACTATCAGCTAGCAGGATTATATGCCGCAAAACAAAATATAGAAAAAATGATGGAGCGGTATATGGATTATGTTAAAACTAATCCGCCTTACATAAATCAAGTTATGAGATTACTAGCGGATTATATCTCCGAAGATGCAAACCAGCCATATAATCAGTTATTCAAAAAAGTTTTGCTCAAAAAGTTGCAAGCTAACCCGGATCCTCTGTGGAACCAATGGTTAAGTTGGCTTTATATCCAGCAAAAACAGTTTTCAAAAGCTTTTGTTCAAGAAAAAGCAGTTTATAGGCGGAACTCTGAATCATTACAAGGGCTTATTAACCTTGCTGTTTTAGCAAATGAACAAAAAGCTTACAAAATAGCTCTTAATGTTTTTGAGTATATAATTCAGAACTCAACAGACCAACGAACCCTTATTTTGGCCAATTGCAAATTTTTAGAAATTCAGCTTGATATATCAACAGACTCAAAAAGTTATCAAGATATAAAAGCATCTTATATCATGTTGCTAGATCGATATCAACTTGGACAGCACAGTGCAGAACTTCAATTATCTTATGTACATTTTTTGGCTTACTATGATAATAATGTTAAGGGTGCAACTACATTTTTAAAAACCGCTCTGAAAGAAAATTTATCAGCACAAACAGCTGCTAAATTGAAGATGAAGCTGGCCGATTTATTTGTGGTTCAAAACAAATTTAATCAAGCTTTGGTATACTATACACAAATTCAGATGGCTGTTAAAAATAGTGCTTTAGCTCAACAAGCGCGTTTTAAAGTTGCTAAAACTAGTTTCTATAAAGGAGATTTTGATTGGGCTGAAACACAATTAAAAGTACTAAAGTCTTCCGCTTCTCAACTAACAGCCAATGATGCTTTGGAACTACAGCTGTTAATTACAGACCATACTGGGATTGATTCACTAAACTCTGCATTAAAGCAATATGCCAAAGCTGATTTATTATCTCTACAGAACAAACCAAAAGAAGCTATTAAGTTGTTAGATTCAGTTCTTAAAGACTATAAATCAGATCCAATAATTGATCAAGTTTTATTGTTTCAAGCTCATCTTTACGAGTCTCAAAAACAATATATGAATGCAGCTTCTAATTATTCAAAAATTATAAAAAATTATAAAGAAGAAATTCTAGTAGATGATGCCTATTTTTATCTGGCAGAATTATACCGAACTCATTTAGAGGATTTAGAAAAAGCACAGTTTAATTATGAATCTATTATCTTTAATCATGAAGATAGTATTCATTTTGTTGAGGCTCGCTATCAGTACCGTTTACTAAGAGGCGATCTAATTAATTAATCACAACATGTTTGCCAATGATAATTTACAACGTAACTACTAATATTGATGATAGCATCCATGAAAAATGGCTAGACTGGATTAAGCAACATATTCCAAAAGTACTTTCCACAGGCTTATTTTTAAAGGCAACATTTACTAAAGTTTTAGTAGAGGAGTCTTTGGGCGGATTGACATACTCAGTTCAATATTTAGCTTCTTCAAAAGATGCTTTAGATTCTTTTTATGAAGATTATGCTTCAGAATTTCGATCCGAAGAAGCTAGTCTTTTTGGTGATAAGGTACTTGCTTTCATGACTGAATTAGAGTTGATACACGAATATATTGAAACACCAAAGTAGATGTCTGTAAAAGCAAAAAAATTCTTAGGACAACATTTTCTTAATGACGAATTTATCGCTGAGAAAATTGTAGATACCTTAAGTTTAAAGGGCTACAATCAAGTACTTGAAATTGGACCTGGAATGGGTGTGCTAACTAAGTATATCATAAAAAAACATGTCACTACATATGTAATTGAGATTGATCCAGAATCTGTAGAATACTTAAGGGCAAACTTCCTTAGCTTAGTTCCTAGAATTATAAAAAAAGATGTTCTGAAGTATGATTTTAGTGAGGTATTTGGAAGCGATTCTTTTGCAATAATTGGAAATTTTCCTTACAACATATCCACTCAAATTGTATTTAAAACTCTAGAAAATAGACATCAAATACCTGAGTTTTGTGGAATGTTTCAAATGGAGGTGGCCCAGCGAATTTGCCAAAAAGAAGGTAGTAAAGTGTATGGAATTTTATCTGTATTAGTTCAAGCCTTTTATGAGGCAGAGTATTTATTTACAGTTCCATCTTCCGTATTTACTCCACCCCCAAAGGTTGAGTCTGGGGTTTTAAGATTGACCCGAAAAGTTGATTATTCGTTGACGTGTGACGAAAAATTATTTTTTAAAGTTGTAAAATCTGCATTTCAACAACGCCGTAAGACACTGCGAAATAGTTTAAAAACCTATAATTTGTCGGATAATTTAAAAGCAAATACTATCTTTGACAAACGCCCAGAACAACTTAGTGTTGAAGCGTTTATCGAACTTACAACAGTAATAGAAACTGATCATTAATTCGTTTTATTTTGGAAGAAACAAAGGAACATATCCCTTTTGAGATCAACGAGTCCCTAATTGAGGGACTTAGAGGAATGATCGACTGTAAAGATAATAAAGCTGTCTTAGCCCTATTAAATGAGGTACACTATGCCGATATTGCTGAAATACTAGACGATCTAAACTTAGATCAAGCCACTTACGTTATCAAGCTTTTAGACAGCGAAACTACTGCTGATATTTTGGCGGAACTGGAAGATGACGTTCGTGAAAAAGTATTACAAAACTTATCGATTAAGGAAATTGTTGAAGAAGTTCAAGAGCTTGATTCTGATGATGCAGCAGACTTATTAGCAGATTTATCCCCGGAGCGTAAGCGAAAAGTTATCGCCCAAATGGACGATAAAGAGCTTGTTGCTGATGTTAAAGAGCTTTTGACCTACAATGAGGATACTGCTGGTGGACTTATGGCTAAAGAATTGGTTAAAGTTTACGAAACATGGACAGTAGCAGGTTGCTTGAGAAAAATTCGTACTCAAGCCAAAAACGTAAAACGAGTACATTCTATATATGTTGTAAATAAAGAAGATAAGTTAATTGGAAGGCTATCACTAAAAGATTTACTGATTGCCAATAATGAAACTAAAATTAAAGATATCTACATTCCCAAAGTTGATTCAGTTCAAGTGGATGAAGATGCTGAAGAAGTTGCTAAATTAATGGCCAAATATGATTTAGAGGCAATCCCAGTTATTAATGAAGAAAAAGTGCTTCTGGGTCGTATAACTATCGATGATATTGTAGATGTTATTATTGAAGAGGCTGAAAAGGATTATCAGCTAGCTGCTGGTATTACGCAGGATGTAGATGCTGAAGACAGTATTCTAAGTCTTACTCGTGCTCGACTTCCTTGGTTGTTTTTAGGACTGTTAGGGGGCGTTGGAGCCGCTGTCATTATGGGTGGTTTTGAAACTATCATTAAAGAATTTCCAATGATTTTATTATTTACCCCACTGATTGCTGCCATGGCGGGTAATGTGGGAGTGCAGTCTAGTGCCATTATTGTACAAGGGTTAGCTAATGATGATGTTAGAGGTAGCGTAAATAATCGCTTAATTAAAGAAATGTTTCTAGCTGCTTTAAATGGTATCATTTTAGCATTGTTTTTATTTTTATTTATATTGTTGTGGAAGCAAGATATTGGAACAGCTTTAGCTATTTCACTGTCTTTAGTTGTAGTCATTATAGTTGCAGGTATCATTGGAACTTTTATCCCTCTATTTCTTCATAAAAAGGGTATTGATCCAGCCATTGCTACTGGACCATTTATTACCACTAGTAATGATATTTTTGGAATATTAATTTACTTCTCGATAGCCAAACTCATCCTTAATATTTAAGATGAAAATTTTACATCTTGATAATAATCACCCCTTGCTTATTGAGCAATTATCAGCTTTAGGCTATACTAATCACGAGGATTATTCTGGTACAAAGGAGGCTGTTCAGGCTAAAATTCACTTATATGATGGGATTGTTATTCGTAGCCGTTTTCGATTAGATTCTACTTTTCTAAAAAAAGCTGTAAGCTTAAAATTTATAGCTCGTGTTGGTGCTGGGTTAGAAAATATTGATACCAAATATGCAAAGGACATTGGAGTAGCTCTATTTTCAGCACCTGAGGGCAATAGTAACGCGGTCGGGGAGCATACTTTAGGGATGTTACTCTCGCTGTTTAATAAGCTAACTATTTCAGATCACCAAGTAAGGAATGGTATTTGGCAACGTGAATCTAATCGTGGTAATGAATTATATGGAAAAACAATTGGAATTATAGGATATGGTCACATGGGTAAGGCGTTTTCTAAAAAGTTACGAGGGTTCAATGTAGAGGTTTTATTCTATGATATCAAAGCAAATATGGGTGATGAAAATGCGAAACAAGTCTCACTTGAAGTGATTCAAGAAAAGGCTCATGTTTTGAGCTTACATGTACCGCAAACTGCTGACACCATTAATATGGTAAACACTGACTTTATATCTTCTTTTAAACACTCTTTTTGGTTTTTAAATACGGCTCGCGGTAATTGTGTGGTTACAAAAGACCTGGTAAATGCTTTAAAGTCGAAGAAAATTCAAGGTGCAGCCCTAGATGTTTTAGAGTTTGAAAAATCATCTTTTGAGTCTATTTTTTCAAATGAAACTTCATTAGTAATCAAAAGCTTATTTAAACTAGATAATGTAATTTTATCACCACATGTAGCAGGTTGGACTGTTGAAAGTCATAGAAAACTTGCACAAACAATTGTTGATAAAATTAAGTTTCATTTTAGTTAAATATAATACTTAACAATTTAGTAACTTGATAAGTAATTAAATAAAGTACACTTGTGTTAGATTTTATATAGATAGTTTAAAACAAATCTAATTTAGTTTAAGAAAAAATAATTATCATGAAAAACATACTTGTTTTATGTACAGGAAACTCGTGTCGAAGTCAAATGGCACACGGCTATTTAATTCAATTTGCAGCTAATTTTGCAACCATTTATAGTGCGGGTATCGAAACGCACGGAATTAACACAGGGGCCATTGGAATCATGAAAGAAGATGGGATTGACATCACTAATCATACATCCAACCACATTGATGACTATGCAGCTATTAATTTTGACTTTATAATTACTGTTTGTGATCACGCTAAAGAAAATTGTCCATTTATCGCAAGCCCAAACGCAATACGTCTACACCACAATTTTTATGACCCATCAAAATTTATAGGAACAGAGCAGGAAAAACATGCAGCATTTTTAAAAGCACGTACTGAAATTAAAGATTACATGAAAGCATTTGTAGACAAGTATTTTTAGTTACTATTTCATAAAAACATAAGCTAAAGTTCTACTATTACCACAAAAACTCTTAAATATGGGAATGTCTTATTTCAATTAAGCCAACGCTACGAATTTAACATTTGCTCTTTGGTCTAGACTGTTATAAGTTGCATTATTTCTGGTGTAATCTGCTTCAAAAGAATCTCTTTGCCATTTTCTATTTTCGCCACAGAAGCTTCATTATAATGCCGTATGGTGTAGAGTTTTACTCCTTTATGTGATTTTACTTTATATTTAGCTTTTAAGTGTAAAAGTAAACGCTCTAAATTATTATAATTGTCCTCTATACAGACAGAAAAACTAATTGCTGAATTTTGAATCATGCTTACTTTCATTTTATAATCATGAAGTAATCCAAAAATGTGGCGTATGTTATCTTCTACTATATAAGAAAAATCTAAAGATGAAACTGAGATTAAAGTTTGATTCTGTTTTAAAATGTAACAAGGTATTTTTGGGGTTAATTCAAGATTTTTTCCAACAATAGACCCTTCTTTTTCTGGGTTCAAAAAAGATTTAACTAGTAAGGGGATTTCTTTGCGTTGTAAGGGTTGAAGTGTTTTTGGGTGGATGATAGATGCACCGTAATATGATAGTTCTATAGCTTCTGTATAAGAAATTTGACTTAGTAACACTGCATTTTCAAAATAACGAGGGTCTGCGTTAAGTATTCCAGGAACATCTTTCCAAATGGTTACAGATTTGGCATTCAAACAGAACGCAAAAATCGCAGCAGTGTAATCACTTCCTTCCCTACCCAGTGTAGTTGTGAAATTATTGGAGTTACTTCCAATAAAACCTTGAGTAATATTTAATTTTGAGGTATCTATTTTACTTTGGATTAATTCTTGAGTTTGACTCCAATTTACTTTTGCATTTCTATAATAATCATCTGTTTTTATGTAGTCTCTTACATCAAGCCAGCAGTTTGTTAGTCCAATAGTATCCAAGTAATGACTAATAATGCTAGTTGATAAAAGCTCTCCAAATGCAATCACTTGGTCATAAACGAAATTATAGTCAGGTGACTTATTGTGGTCAAAAAACTGTAAAAGTTTCTGAAATAAGCTGTCTATATTTTCAAATACATCATGTGTTTCATTTTCAAATAAGTCAAGAAGAATGTGGTTGTGATATTTTTTTACTTCTTGCACTGAGCTGTTCAGTTCGTGCCTAGCGTCAAAGTAGTTTGAAACCACTTTTTCCATAGCATTGGTCGTCTTTCCCATGGCAGATACTATGATAAGTGTGTTTTTGTAGCCAACAGATTTTAAGGTGTTTGCTAAGTTTCTTACGCCTTCAGCATCTTTTACGGAGGCTCCTCCAAATTTATAAATTTGCATCAGTTTATTTTTGAGATATAGTTTTTTATTCCTTGTTCATTTAACTGGACAACATGCCAGTCTCGCATGACCAATGCACCCTTTTGTATATAAAATTCAATGGCTTGTGTGTTCCAGTCAATTACTTCCCAACATATACGCTTAACTCCTAGTTCAGCGCCATATAATATCACTCGGTCTAGTAAAGATGAACCCACACCATGTCCACGCATCTTTTCTGTGACAATCAAGTCTTCTAGATGTAAAACTGTACCTTTCCAGGTTGAAAAACGGGTATATACCAAGGCGATACCAATTACTTTTTGATCCATTTCAGCCACAAAACAATCGAATTCTTTACACTCGCCAAACCCTTTCTTTTTTAAGTCCGCTTTCGTGATCTCAACTGAGCTGGGTTCTTTCTCAAATACTGCCAGTTCGGTAATCAAGTTTAATACCTGCTCCATATCTTCACTTGTAGCTGTACGGACGTGATAATTCATTTATTCTTTTCTGTAATTCAAAGATACTCAAATGCCTTTTAATTTTATCTAATAAAAGAGTTACGAAAACGTTATAGTTGTATAAAAATTTAGATATTTGTATAAATATATACATATGTCTCTTAAACATCAAACGCTTGGCGAATTTATCATTGAAAATCAATCTTCCTTTAGATATAGTTCTGGCGAATTATCAAGACTAATTAACTCCATCAGGTTGGCTGCGAAAGTGGTTAATTATGAAGTTAATAAAGCGGGACTGGTAGATGTTTTAGGTCCTGTTGGAGACACTAATGTACAGGGAGAAGATCAGCAAAAACTAGATGTTTATGCCAATGAAAAGTTTATTCAAACTTTAGTTAATCGAAATATAGTATGTGGAATAGCAAGTGAAGAAGAAGATAATTTTATTTCAATTAATAGTTCTGATAACAAGCATCAAAATAAATACGTGGTTCTGATAGACCCTTTGGATGGGTCCTCTAATATTGATGTAAATGTTTCTGTCGGAACTATTTTTTCAATCTACAGAAGGATTACTCCGGTAGGAACCCCTGTTCAACTTGAGGATTTTTTACAAAAAGGAAGCAAACAAGTAGCGGCAGGATATATTATATACGGTACCTCGACTATGCTCGTATATACCACTGGAGATGGTGTAAATGGGTTTACACTAAACCCTGCAATAGGCACCTTTTATTTATCGCACCCTCAAATAAAATTCCCAAAAGAGGGAACTATTTATTCGGTCAACGAAGGAAATTATATTCATTTTCCACAAGGCATAAAAAACTACATTAAATATTGTCAAATGGAAGAAGATAATAGGCCATATACCTCACGCTATATAGGTTCTTTAGTTTCTGATTTTCATCGAAATATGATAAAGGGTGGTATTTATTTATATCCCACAAGTAGCAAAAACCCACGAGGTAAATTAAGATTATTATATGAATGCAACCCAATGGCCTTTTTAGCAGAGCAAGCGTCTGGTAAAGCAAGTGATGGTAGCTGTCGAATTATGGATATTATACCAACTGAACTGCATCAGCGAGTTCCTTTTGTCTGTGGCAGCATGTCAATGGTAGAGAAAGCTGAAAGTTTTGTACGTGCTATGCATAGTTCTTAAGTATTTAAATTTTAGCAAGTCTAAAATGAAGGTTGTAACTTTGTAGAAATATAAATTGAATGCACAGAGCAGGTTTTGTAAATATCATCGGAAATCCAAATGTGGGAAAATCTACCTTGATGAATGCCTTTATAGGTGAAAAGCTTTCTATTATCACTTCCAAAGCTCAAACAACAAGGCATCGTATTCTTGGAATTGTGAACGGAGATGATTTTCAAATCATCTTGTCAGATACACCGGGCATCATAAAGCCCGCATATGAACTGCAAAGTTCCATGATGGATTTTGTGAAGTCTGCTTTTGATGATGCTGATATTTTAATTTATATGGTTGAAATTGGCGAAAAAGAGCTAAAAGATAAAGCCTTTTTTGAAAAAATAAAATCATCTAAAGTACCAGTATTAATGTTGTTGAACAAAATTGATACATCTAACCAAGCGCAATTGGAGTCTCAAGCATCTCTGTGGCAGCAAAACTTACCTAATGCCGAGTTTTTTCCTGTTTCTGCACTTGAAGGATTTAATGTGAAAAATGTTTTAGACCGAATTATTGACTTACTGCCAGAATCTCCGGCTTATTTCCCCAAAGATCAGCTAACCGATAAGCCTGAACGTTTTTTTGTAAATGAGTGTATTCGCGAAAAAATATTAATTCATTACAAAAAAGAAATTCCTTACGCCGTTGAGGTTTTAACGGAAGAATTTTTTGAAGAAGAAGAAATTATTCGATTACGTTCTGTTATTATGGTGGAGCGTGAAACTCAAAAAGGTATAATTATTGGGCACAAGGGGAGTGCATTAAAACGAGTTGGAGTTGAAGCACGAAAAGATTTAGAGAAGTTTTTCGGAAAGCAAGTTTACTTAGAATTATACGTAAAAGTTAATAAAAATTGGCGCTCAAATCAAAATCAACTTAAACGTTTTGGTTACAATAGTATGTAAAACACTCTAATTTTTTTCTAAAATTAGCGATTTAGAATGAAACAAAAATTATATATTTTTTAAACTTTCACAAAAAAGAGCTAAGCAATAGGATATTTCTTATTTTTGCAGCAATTTTCAAAAGTATATGAGTAATATTGTAGCAATAGTAGGACGTCCAAACGTGGGTAAATCTACGTTTTTTAATCGCTTGATTCAAAGGCGAGAAGCTATTGTTGACGCTGTTAGCGGAGTAACTCGTGATCGTCACTACGGAAAAAGTGATTGGAATGGAAAGGAATTTTCATTAATTGATACTGGTGGTTATGTACTTGGCAGCGACGATATTTTTGAATCTGAAATTGACAAACAAGTCGAGCTAGCAATTGAAGAAGCAGATGCTATCATTTTTATGGTAGATGTGGAGTCAGGAGTAACTGGAATGGATGAAGATGTTTCCAAGCTTTTAAGAAAAGTTGACAAACCTGTTTTTCTAGTTATTAATAAAGTTGACAACGCGATGCGGGAGCAAGACGCAGTTGAATTTTACTCTTTGGGTCTGGGTGAATATTATACGATTGCTAGTATTAACGGTAGTGGTACAGGAGATTTATTAGATGCTTTAGTAAAATCATTGCCTGATGTAGAAGACGTAGAAACAATTACTCTACCTCGATTTGCGGTAGTAGGTCGTCCAAATGCTGGTAAATCATCATTTATTAATGCATTAATTGGAGAAGATCGTTATATCGTTACCGATATAGCTGGAACTACTCGTGATTCTATAGATACTAAATACAATCGGTTTGGTTTTGAATTTAACCTGGTTGATACTGCTGGTATTCGTCGTAAAGCAAAGGTGAAGGAAGATCTAGAATTTTACTCTGTTATGCGTTCAGTTCGTGCCATTGAACATTCTGATGTATGTCTAGTTGTTTGTGATGCGCAACGAGGATTTGACGGACAAGTTCAAAATATTTTCTGGCTTGCACAGCGAAACCACAAAGGGATTGTGATTTTAGTTAATAAGTGGGACTTGATCGAAAAGGATACAAAAACCACCAAAGCGTTCGAGACCTACATTCGTCAACAAATTGAGCCTTTCACAGATGTGCCCATTGTATTTATATCAGCGCTATCTAAGCAGCGTATTTTTAAAGCTATGGAGACTGCAGTAGAGGTTTACAATAACAGGGAAAAGCGCATTAAAACAAGTGTATTGAACGACGATTTGTTGCCAATCATTGAAAATTATCCTCCGCCCGCCCTCAAAGGAAAGTTTGTTAAAATAAAGTACATTATGCAGTTGCCAACTCCGCAGCCACAGTTTGCATTCTTTTGCAACTTACCGCAGTATGTTAAGGAGCCTTATAAACGTTTCTTAGAAAACAAATTGAGAGCGTTGTACGATTTTAAAGGGGTACCGATTACAATATATATGCGTAAAAAATAAAGCTCATACTAATTTCTAAATAAGTTGATCTACTCTAGTTACAGTTGATTTTTTATTTTAATCAATTCGTCTTTGACGTATTCTAATTTTGTAATAATGTCAAAATTATTTAATGACTTTTGATTTTGTTCTTTCAAGTAAGTTTTAGCCCCATCTAGTGTGTAACCTCGTTCTTTGACAAGGTTATATATGAGTTTTAAGCTCTGAATATCTTCAGGCGTAAAACGACGGTTTCCTTTGGCGTTTTTTTTTGGCTTTAGAGCTTTAAACTCTTTATCCCAAAAACGGATTAAAGAAGCATTTACGTTAAAAGCTTTTGCTACCTCCCCTGTGCTATAATAACGTTTCTTAGGTAAATTTAAATACATTAGTCTAGGGATTGATTTTCTAGTGAAGCGATACTCAAAAGTCTATTAAACTCTTCCTTACTTAAATTGCCATAGTAAAAATTAAGAGGATTAATTCTTATGTTATCTTTGAATACTTCGTAGTGAAGGTGTGGACCTAAAGATCGTCCACTACTCCCAACGTAACCAATGAGATCTCCACGCCTAACTTTTTGACCTACATTAACATTATATTTGTAAAGATGGGCATACAAGCTAACATATCCATATCCGTGGTCAATTCTGATGTGGCGTCCGTAACCAGATGAGCGGCTGTCTGCGCGCTCAATAACGCCATCACCTGAAGCGTAGATTGGAGTGCCTCTAGGAGCTGTAAAATCCATTCCGTAATGAAACTTACGAATTTTTGTAAAAGGGTCACTTCTGTAACCATATCCGGACGCCATTCGTGTTAAGTCTTCATTTTTAATGGGTTGTATGGCTGGAATTCTGGCTAAAAATTTTTCTTTATCTTTTGCTAGAGCAGTAATCTCATCTAGTGACTTTGATTGAATAATGATTCGCTTTTGGAGTACATCAATTCGCTTGTTAGTACTTATAATCATTTCAGAGTTTTCGAAACCCTCATATTTTTTGTAGCGGTTAACGCCTCCAAATCCTTGTTTTCGTTGTTCTTCAGGAATTGGGTTTGCCTCAAAATAAAGGCGATAAATTCCATTGTCACGGTTTTCAACATTAGCTAAAACTTCTTCTGCTTCTGTTATTTTTTTATTTAGTAAGCTATATTGAAGATCTAGATTTTGTAATTCTCTATTTAGTGCTTTTTCCCTCGGAGACTCAAAGAACTGTTCCGCTATCAAGATAGTAGCAAATCCAAAGAACGCTGCAGCAAATAAAAATACAAATGTATTTTTAGCATGTCTCTTAGAGTCCTTCTTTAAAGGCCGATATGTTAGTGTTTCAGAATCGTAATAATATTTTACATTAGACATTGCCTAAAAAGTTCTATTTTTGTTAAATAAATGTCAGCTTTCTTGATTTTAAAGTTTGACTCCGAACAAAGATATAAATTGTTTCTAATTAAAAGACAATTTATTATAATAAGCTTAATATTTGCACATGAAATCTCAAGAGATAAGATCCCGATTTTTAAACTTTTTTGAAACCAAAAATCATCGGGTTTTACCTTCCTCACCTATGGTTTTAAAGGACGATCCTTCATTGATGTTTGTGAACTCGGGGATGGCTCCATTTAAAGAATTTTTTCTTGGTCATGTAGCGCCTTCCAATATCCGAATTACTGATACTCAAAAATGCTTGAGAGTTTCAGGAAAGCACAACGACTTAGAAGAGGTAGGATATGACACCTATCACCATACTTTTTTTGAAATGCTCGGAAATTGGAGTTTTGGAGATTACTTTAAAAAAGAAGCGATTGAGTGGGCCTGGGAGTTATTGACAAAAATCTATAGTATAGATAAAGATATCCTTTACGTGACCGTATTTGAAGGTTGTAAAGAAGATGGAACAGCCATGGACTCTGAAGCTTATGATATTTGGAAACAATTAATTCCTGAAAGTCGAATTCTTATGGGCAATAAAGTAGATAATTTCTGGGAAATGGGCGAACAAGGACCTTGCGGACCTTGTAGTGAAATACATGTTGACATTCGTTCAAAAGCAGAAAAAGATAAAATCCCTGGATTTGAATTAATAAATAAAGACCATCCTCAGGTTGTTGAGATTTGGAATCTAGTTTTTATGGAATACAACAGAAAAGCCAACGGAAGTTTAGAAGATTTACCTCAAAAAAATATTGACACAGGTATGGGTTTTGAGCGTTTATGTATGGTACTTCAAGGAGTTAATTCAAATTACGATACTGACGTATTTACCCCAATTATCAGAGAAATTGAGACCATGTCTGGACATAGCTATGGAAAAAAATTAGAATTAGATATTGCTATTCGTGTTGTTTCTGATCATTTACGAGCCGTCACTTTTTCAATTGCTGACGGTCAGCTTCCTAGCAATACTGGTGCGGGCTATGTAATTCGCCGTATACTCAGGCGTGCGGTTCGTTACGGATATACGTTTTTAGATCTTAAAGAACCATTTATGTACAGACTCGTTGGCGTTTTAACAAAGCAAATGGGAACTGTCTTTCCAGAACTATTAATTCAAAAACAATTAATCCAAAACGTAATTAAAGAAGAAGAGGCTTCTTTTTTAAGAACACTCGAACAAGGCTTAGTTTTGTTGGACCGTATTATTAATACTACTAAAGGGACTCATATTTCTGGAGACAAAGCATTTGAATTATACGACACCTATGGTTTCCCAGTCGATTTAACGGCTTTGATCCTCAGCGAAAAACAAATGACTCTAGATACAGATGCTTTTGAATTAGAGCTTCAAAAACAAAAAAAGCGTTCTCGCTCTGCGAGTGAAGTTTCCACTGAAGATTGGATTGTATTATTTGACGATATAGAGCAAGAGTTTGTTGGGTATGATATTTTGGAAACATCTGTAAAAATCGCTAAGTACAGAAAAGTTATTTCTGCAAAAGAAGGTACTCAATACCAACTCATATTCAACCTAACTCCGTTTTATTCTGAAAGTGGAGGACAAGTTGGAGATAAGGGCTATCTAGAGTCAGCAAATGGAGACGTCGTTTATGTCCTAGATACTAAAAAGGAAAACAACATAGCCGTTCATGTAGTAGATAATTTGCCTAATAATTTGAAAGATACATTTACTGCAGTAGTGGACTCAAATCAACGATTTCGCACAGATTGTAATCATACAGCAACCCACTTACTTCATCAAGCATTACGAGAAGTTTTAGGAGCTCACGTAGAGCAAAAAGGCTCTGCAGTTAACTCAGAATATCTACGGTTTGATTTCTCTCATTTTTCTAAGTTAACAAGTGAAGAGTTAAAAGAGGTAGAACATTTTGTTAACGCTCGGATTGAAGGGAAATTAAACTTAGAAGAAAAGCGATCCGTTCCTATGGAACAAGCCATTTCAAGCGGAGCGATTGCTCTTTTTGGTGAGAAATATGCCGACGTAGTACGAACTATTCGTTTTGGTAATTCTATTGAGTTGTGCGGTGGAACTCACGTAAAAAACACTGCTGATATTTGGCATTTTAAAATTATATCAGAAGGAGCCGTTGCATCTGGGATTCGTCGCATTGAAGCCATTACAAACGACTCAGCAAAAGAACATTATGCTAAGAACAATACAAGTTTTGAAAAAGTAAAATTAGTACTTAACAATTCTACTGATCCTGTAAAGTCGATTTCTGATTTAAAATCTGAAAACTCAAAACTTAAAAAACAAATCGAGTCTCTTTTGAAAGAAAAAGCAGTGTCGATGAAAGGAGAGTTAAAACAAGAAGTAATCCTATTAAATGGGGTTCATTTTTTAGCTAAAAATATAGACCTAGATTCCTCTGGCATTAAAGATTTATCTTTTGAATTGGGACATCAGTTTGAGAATTTATTATTATTATTTGGGGCAGAGCAAAATGGGAAAGCGTTGTTGTCTTGTTATGTTTCAAAACAATTAGTAGCTTCTAGAGGACTTAATGCCAGCAAAATCGTTCGTGAGCTAGGACATTACATTGAAGGCGGCGGCGGCGGTCAACCATTTTACGCCACTGCTGGTGGAAAAAATCCAGCAGGTATTCAAGATGCTTTAAACAAGGCAAAATCATATATTGAATAATTTAAACTGTGAAGCTTCAAACTAAAATATCTTTTGAAAAAAAAACTCCCGCTATTGATTATAATTCAAAGCTGTTTTTGTTAGGATCGTGTTTTGCAGAAAATATTGCTGATAAGTTTTCATACTTTAAATTTCAAAACAAGGTTAATCCCTTAGGGGTGATGTTTCACCCTTTAGCAATTTTAGATTTGCTAAAAAGAGCACAAAATAGAATTGATTATAATGAAAAAGACATCTTTTTTGATAACGGTTGTTGGCAAAGTTATTCTGCACATTCTAGCTTAAACAATGTATCCAAAAAGGAAATAATTTCAGACTTGAATTCTGCAGTGCTACTAACCAAAATGCAGCTTATGGCTGCCTCACATGTGGTTTTAACCTTTGGTACCTCATGGGTTTATAAGTTCATTAAATCCAATACCATTGTTGCTAATTGCCACAAGCAACCTCAAAAAAAATTTCAAAAATCACTTTTAAGTATAAATCAGTTAAGAGAATGCTTTGAATCTATTATTTCAATTTTAAAATCATATAATTCAGATGTGACGATTATTTTTACAATCTCTCCTGTTCGTCATTTAAAAGACGGGTTTGTTGAAAACAACCAAAGTAAGTCTCAACTCACAAGCGCGCTTCATCCAATCATTAATAATACTGAAAACACCCATTACTTTCCCTCTTTTGAACTTGTTATGGATGAACTTAGGGACTACCGATTTTACAAAGAAGATATGCTACATCCAAACCAGCTTGCAGTTGACTATATTTGGGAAAGGTTTCATTTTTCTTGGATTAATTCAAATGCCACCCTCACAATGAAAGAGGTTAGTCACGTACAGAAAGGATTGGGGCATAAACCCTTAAACTCCTGTTCAAAAGCACACGCAGCATTTTTATCTAATTTATCTAAAGAGTTAGATGCTTTGGTGTGCAAGTATCCCTTCATGAAGTTTTAAAATAAGGGTTTAAGACGCTAAAAATCTAGTATATTAGCTTTATAAAACCAATGCAATATGTCAACTTCTTACGTACGTTTAAATGTAAAAGATAAGATCGGTTATGTTGAATTTTACAATCCACCTCATAATGGATTGCCCGCTTCAATGCTTAAATCTCTTGTAAATCTAATCACTAAAGCTGGTTCAGATCCCTCTGTTGCTGTAGTGGTTTTAAAAAGTGGAGGTAATCGCACTTTTTGTGCTGGTGCAAGTTTAGAGGAGCTCAAGGTAGTTTCCAATGCGGAAGAGGGTACTGCATTTTTTCAAGGTTTTGCTAATGTCATAAACGCACTTCGTTGTTGTCCTAAAATTACGATTGGCCGTGTTCATGGAAAAGCAGTAGGGGGCGGTGTTGGTTTAGCTGCTGCTACCGATTACTGTGTGGCGAGTTGTTATTCAGAAATTAAATTAAGTGAACTTACGATAGGAATTGGTCCTTTTGTAATTGAACCGGCAGTCACCCGAAAAATTGGTCTTAGTGCCATGTCACAACTATCTTTAGAGGCTAATAAATTTTTCTCCGCCGAATGGGCACAACAAAAAGGGCTATATACAAATATTTATTCTTCTGTTGAAGACTTAGATAATCAGGTGAAGCTTTTAGCGGAACAATTATGTAGCTATAATCCAGAGGCACTCACCAGGCTAAAAGAAACCTTTTGGGAAGGCACTAGCGATTGGGATAAATTATTGAAAAAACGGGCTGCTATAAGTGGTCGTTTAGTACTGAGTGATTTTACGAACAAACAATTAAAAAACTATTAATAATTTTAGTTTAACTGAAACTAAAGTCTCCAAATCTATGTCCAAC
>MDTG01210688.1_pt1 | contig 20767 bp, 20 predicted proteins | sample 811421 | NCBI WGS metagenome assembly MDTG01 (sample SAMN05326645, study PRJNA326480) | marine metagenome | isolation source: seawater | place: Pacific Ocean: South East | collected 2011
AGCACGCGACACAATCGTTTATGGCGAGTTGAGCCTGTCGGGCGCGGTGCGCCCCGTGGCGCAAAATAATGTGCGCCTGAAAGAAGCCGAAAAACTCGGCTTTAAATCCGCCTATGCCCCAAAACCGGGCAAGGGCGATGTATCTAAAAATGTTGCTTTGCGTGAAATTGAAGATTTGGCCGCTTTGACAGCGGTTTTGGGTGTCACCGCGTCAGTCGATTAAAAACGCCGTGTGAAGGTACAATAACCGACCGCTCGAATGCCCCGACTCATGATAGGCAAATGCATGGCTGCGCTCGACTATATCATTGTTGCTGTTTTGCTGGTTTCAGCCGCGCTGTCGCTTATTCGCGGCTTCACCAAAGAAGTGTTGTCCATCACCGGCTGGATTGTCTCCGGCTATGCCGGGATATTTCTCGGCCCCTCGCTGAAACCACTATTGGCCAGCTATATCACCATTGATTGGGCCATCACCGGCGGGGCCATGCTTATCGTCTTTCTCATCAGCCTCATCATATTTTCCATCGGCGGCCATTTTGTTGCTGCCTCCATTAAAGGCACGGGGCTGAACGCGCTTGACCGCACTTTAGGTGTCGGCTTCGGCCTGCTGCGCGGCTTTTTTATCGTCTGCATGGCCTATTTTGGCATATCGTCGGTGATTCCCGAAAATGACCATCCGGAATTCATTACCGAGGCCAAATTGCGTCCTGTCTTGCAGACCGGCACCAAAACTTTTGTTGCCATTGTGCCGCTTGACCGACTGCCGCTCAGCGTCGCCAATATCGGTGAAACCATTGGCGAGCCTGAGCTAGAGACGCTTCGCGAAAGCGGCAAAGAGGCCTTGCGCGAAGCGGCGCGCGAAGAACTTGAAAATCTCGTTAAAGAAGTGCAAGACAGCACCGAAGACACGGGCTATAAACAGCTTGAACGCGACCAGATGCAACGCCTGATCCGTAACACGGAAGGGGTCAAATGAGCGACATTCATCAACCGCCACGTCACGATGATCGGCTTCGCGAAGAATGCGGCGTATTCGGAATATTCGGTCATCCTGACGCCGCTGCGCTGACCACTTTGGGGCTGCACGCGCTGCAACATCGCGGTCAAGAGGCGGCCGGTATTGTTTCCTTTGACGGTAAAAACTTTTTCGCTGAGCGTCGCCTCGGTCTGGTCTCCGACCATTTCACCAAAGCCAATGTGCTCGACCAATTGCAAGGCTCATCTGCCGTCGGCCATGTGCGCTATTCCACCACCGGTGAGACGATTTTGCGCAATGTGCAGCCGCTTTTTGCCGATTTGACGGGCGGCGGCTTTGCCGTGGCACATAACGGCAATCTGACCAATGCGTTGACCTTGCGCGATGAGTTGGTCCAACAGGGCGCAATTTTCCAATCGACCTCCGACACCGAGACGATTTTGCAACTGGTGGCGCGTTCCAAGCGCATCAATACGCTGTCGCGTTTCACCGATGCGCTGTTTCAAATTGAAGGCGCTTATGCGCTGGTGGTGATGACCAATAAAAAGCTGATTGGCGCGCGCGACCCGCTCGGCATTCGCCCACTCATCATTGGAGAGTTGGACGGGGCGTATATTCTTGCCTCAGAGACTTGTGCGCTGGATATTATCGGCGCGAAATTTGTTCGCGAAGTGGAAAATGGCGAGATTGTGATCATCACGGAAGACGGGCTGGAAAGCGTCAAACCCTTCCCGCCCTTGGAGCCGCGCCCGTGCATTTTCGAATATATTTATTTCGCCCGCCCCGACAGCACTGTGGGCGGCAAAAGCGTTTATGAATGCCGCAAAGAATTTGGCCGTCAATTGGCCGAGGAAAGCCATGTGCCAGCTGATGTGGTGATACCCGTGCCCGATAGCGGCGTGCCCGCCGCCATTGGCTATGGTGACGCTTCGGGCGTGCCGTTTGAGCTGGGCATAATTCGCAATCACTATGTCGGGCGTACCTTTATTGAGCCGCAGCAAAGCATTCGCGCCTTTTCGGTGAAGCTGAAGCACAATGCCAACCGCATTCATGTTGAGGGCAAGCGCGTCATTCTGATTGATGACTCGATTGTGCGTGGCACCACTTCGGTGAAGATTGTGCAAATGATGCGCGATGCCGGGGCGACTGAAGTGCATATGCGCATTGGTGCGCCGCCTATCACCCATCCTGATTTTTACGGCATTGATACGCCTAACCAAGAGGCGCTGCTGGCGGCGCAAAACTCTTTGGACGAAATGTGCGCCCATATCGGTGCCGACAGCCTCGCTTTCCTCAGCGTTGACGGACTGTATAAAGCGATGGGCTATCCTGAAGGGCGCAATGCCGAACGCCCGCAATTCACCGACCATTGCTTCACTGGCGACTACCCAACCGGCTTGACCGACCAGCAAGGCGACGAAAAACTGCACCAACTCTCGCTTTTGGCGGAACAAGGCTAATATGCGCTTTGACGGCAAATTGGCGCTGGTCACCGGCGCGACGCGCGGTCTTGGCTGGGCCGTGGCCGAAGCCCTGGCCGCTGAGGGCGCGCATGTGCTGATGCTCGGGCGCACACAAGGCGCGCTGGAGGAACTTTACGACCTGATCAAAAAAGCCGGTGGCGAAGCCACCGGCGTGCCGATGGACATAACCGATGGCGATGCGCTCGACCGCTTGGGAGCCAGCATTGCCGAACGCTGGGGCAAACTTGACCTGATGGTCGGCAATGCCGGTGTGCTGGGGCCGCTCACGCCCATCTCGCATATTGACCCGAAGGAAATGAACAAAGTGCTGGCCGTCAATGTCGCCGCCAATGCGCGCCTCATTCGCGCCATGGAGCCGTTGCTGCTGCAGGCCGATGCGCCGCGCGCCGTCTTCACCACTTCCGGTGCGGCGCAAAAATGCCGTCCGTTTTGGGGTGCTTATTCCACCAGCAAAGCGGCGTTGGATGCGCTGGTGAAAAGCTGGGCGCATGAGTATGAAAACGATGCACTGCGTGTCAATCTCTTGTCGCCCGGGCCGGTGCGAACCGCCATGCGCGCGCAAGCCATGCCCGGCGAAAACCCCGACATACTGGCGACCCCCGCCGATGTCGCGCCCTTGTTCCTAGAGCTTCTCTCAGAAAGCGAGACGCGGACGGGAGAGATTGTGGGGTTTGACCGAATTTAACCCCTCCGACTTTGGGGCTTCGCCCTTTCGCTGGCGCAAGGCGCGCTTAATCTCGCTGCGCGAGACAAGAACGTTCACCACCCAAACCTAACCCCCACCTTGTCTTCGCAATCTTGGCAAAAGAAATTGCCGCCGCCATTTTGTGGGCGGAAGGCACCGTCAGCCCGTTGTGCCAATTCGGGCTGCACGACGCACCATGTTTGGTTCCGCAAATGCTACACGCAATTGCCTTACAAGGTAGCGGCAGATGCCCCGCAAATGGCGCAGCGCGGGCGCTCGCGATTTTTAAGCACTTCCATTGAAAAACCCCCTTGGCTTATTATTGTTTTGACCATATTCCAATAGACACGGGCGCGCGCTTAAAGAGCGTTAATTTCAGATATTTTCTTCGATTTAACTTATTGATTATTTGTCTTCGTAAGGGTTTTTGCCCGTACGAATGAAAATGCGCAAGGGTATGCCCTCCAGCGCAAAGGTTTCGCGCAAACTATTGGCGAGATAACGCTGATAGCTTTCCGGAACGGCATGGCCGCGACTGGAAAAACTAACAAACGTCGGCGGGCGCGATTTGGCTTGCGTGATATAGCGCAGCCGCACAGGTCGTCCCTTATCGGCTGGCGGCGGATGACGATCGATCACGTCGCCCAACCAGCCATTGAGCTTGGCCGTGCCGATGCGCGCATTCCACAATTCATACTGCCGCTGTACGGCAGGCATCAGCTTTTCAACGCCCTTTCCGGTTTGCGCCGACAGCATAATGACCGGCACACCGCGCAATTTAGGCAAAGCGCGCAGCAGCGCATCATTGACCGTTTGGCGCACCTCCTTGCGGTCGAGTTGCAAATCCCATTTATTGATAGCGATGACTAGAGCGCGGCCTTCACGCTCCACCAAATCGGCCAGCTGGATATCTTGCTTGTCGAACGGGCTGGTCGCATCAATCAGCAAAACCACCACTTCGGCAAATTTCACGGCGCGCAGACCGTCGGCCACAGACAGTTTTTCCAGCTTCTCGGTCACCCGTGCCTTGCGCCGCACACCGGCCGTATCCCAAAGCGTAATAGGACGCACACCATTGGGCGCGGCGGCATCAGCCCATGTCCAATTGACGGAGATACTGTCACGGGTAATACCCGCCTCCGGCCCGGTCAACAGCCGGTCATCATCGAGCAGATAATTGATAAGCGTCGATTTACCGGCATTGGGACGGCCCAAAATAGCGACGCGCAGCGGCTTGTCAGGGTCGTCTTCAAATGGCTGCTCGGGGTCAAAATTGGCATCTTCTTCATCTTCGTCAAACGCCGTATCCCACGCTCCGCCATGCGTTTCCTCATAGGCCATTTGCGCATCACGAATTTGTGCATAAAGCTCATCCGTGCCGTTGCCGTGCTCCGCCGACAGCGCAATCGGCTCGCCCAACCCGAGCTTATAGGCCTCATTCAAACCGGCCTCAGCGGCGCGCCCTTCCGCCTTATTGGCGGCCAGCATGACCGGCACATTGGCTTTTCTGAGCAACCGGGCAAACAATTCATCTTCAGGCAAAATACCGACCCGCGCATCGGTCAGCATCAGCACCATATCGGCCTCGGCAATCGCCGCCTCGGTTTGCGCCCGCATACGCGCTTCAAGCGAGCCCGATTTACCTTCTTCAAACCCTGCCGTATCGACAATTTGGAAGCGCAAATCCCCTAGCTTGGCATCACCAAAGCGGCGGTCGCGCGTCACGCCGGGTTGGTCATCAACCAGCGCCAACTTGCGCCCGACCAGTCGGTTGAACAAGGTAGATTTACCGACATTAGGTCGACCGACAATGGCGAGAATAAAATTATGGGAAATCATGCGCCGCCCCTAACGCCGCGCGATGAGCGAACCCTCATCGGTCAGCACATATAGCGTACCATCGGCGACTACCGGCGTCACGTTGACCGGCTCTTCAATATCTTGATAGGCTATAATCTCGCCACTCACCGGATTGGCCGACGCCAAGCGCCCATCAGACGAAGCCAGAATAACTTGCCCGCCGGCCAGCAAAGGACCGGCCCAACGAATGCGGCCATCGCGGTCTTCCTCATCCTCAAAACTCGGTAATTGCGTGAGCCAACGCACTCGCCCCTGCTCGCGTGACAGCGAAACAAGCTGCCCTTCCAGCGACATGAGCAGCAAATAATCGCCCATCACCCAAGGCGTCTCGATAGAACCGACATCCGTCGTCCAAATGCGTTCACCCGAGCGAATATCAATCGCCGCCGTGCGACCACCATGGCTGGTCACGAAAACACGGTCGCGATCAATCACCGGACGGCCAACAATGGCATTGAGTTTCGATAATGGCGTCACTTGCGTGCCGCGGCTGGTCATGCTGTCAGTCCAGAGCACCGCACCATTGACTGAGTTTAACGCCACAACCTCACCGGAATTAAACCCGGCAACGACAATTTGCTCGTTCACCGCCACACTGGTCGCACCGATAATCGTCGCCTCTTCGGTAATCGCCAAATGCTCCCAAATGCGTTCGCCCGTCTCAATATTAAAAGCTTGCAAGCGGCTGTCTTGTGAGACCGCAAAAACTTGATTGCCGCGCACGGTTGGCGCATTCGAAAACGGAACGCTGTTTTGAACACGCCAGAGAATTTCGCCCGTGTCACCATTCAATGCCATAACTTCGCCAAACCCGGTGGTCGCAATGACGCGGCCACGCCCATAAGCAACGCCACCGCCAAACCCGTCGCGCAAATCGGCATCGACTTGGTCGGAACTCCAAAAGCGCGACCAACCGAAATTTGTGTCTTTAGCCAAAGTCGCTACAGATTGCTGCCAAATTATCGCGCCAGACTTCATATCGGCGGCTGAGATTTTAAGGTCAGCACCAAGTGCAAAAACCTTACCATCGGCAACAATCGGCGGCGCTTTCATCTGCTTATAACCGCCATTGCCGGTGACAAATTCAACCTTAAAACCACCATCCAGACCATCCAATTCAAGATGATAAAAAGCATGGGTCGGAAAGCCGCCCGGATTGTTCCATTCGGCATTGCGGAAGGCCGGCAACACCTGAACGCTGGCATCGGCCAGACGCGGGTCAACGCGTAATTGCGCGTCAAAACTCAAAACTGAAATGCGATCACCGTCGAATTTTTCATCATCCGCCGCGCCACCGCAACTGATAAGAAGCGCGGCCAGCGCGAAGACAGCAAAGTGACGAACATTTCGGGTTTGGACGGGATGCATCACTCGTCGCCTTTTTCTTCCGCCACTGTTTCGGGCAGGTCAATCAACCCACCTTTAACGGTTTGCAACATGATTTCTGCGCGCGCTCGGCTCATCGAGCTGACGCCCGCGTCAGCGACTTGCCGCATCAGTAAATCGCGCGCCTCCAAAGGCTTGTCATGCGCCGAATAGGCCAGCGCCATAACCTCGCGCGCCATCGGCAGCAAGCCATTATCCTCATCCAGCAAATCATCGAGGCGGCCTTCAATATCGACAAGCGCGCCGCCGCTATCAAGCAGCACAATCGCCGCCTGCAAAGCGGCGAAATCTTGCAAACTACCAGGCAACGTTCCGCTATCGGCCAGCTTGTCAAACCCGCCAAGCGCATTATCATATTGGCCTTGCTCTGCCTGCTCCAAAGCGGCGGCAAACTGCGCCAGTGCGCCATAACCATTATTTTCGGCCTCGGCAAACGCCATCAGGCGTTCAATTTTTTGGTCGATATCATCGGTTTCTGCAATTTCGGCCTGCAGCGCATCATAGCGCTCTGAGGCCGCTTCTTGCTGCCCAATGCGCAACACCCCATAGCCCGTCACGGCGGCAACCGACAACACAATGCCAACGGCCAAGCCGATAACATAGCGGCCATATTCAGCCCATGCATCGGCCAAACGGTCGCGGCGCAAATCGGCAGTGATTTCGTCAAAAATATTGTCGTTCACGGCGGTTCTCCAACTACTCCGAATCTTCTTTTAGAGCATAAGTGTGTTTTTGTTCAGGAAATTTGCGCGCCCGCACATCATTCGCATATGCCTCGGCGGCATTCGCGATTTGCTGACCCAAAGTAGCGAATTCCTTTACGAATTTCGGCACTGAAGGCGAAAGGCCCAACATATCTTCGGTCACCAAAATCTGCCCATCGCAACCGGCTGATGCGCCAATGCCGATAGTCGGCACATTAATGGCTGCGGAAATTTTGTCGGCCAAAGGTGCAGCCATGCCTTCCAGCACAATGGCAAAAGCACCGGCATGGGCCAAAGCTTGTGCATCGCGTTCGATTTGCGGCCAGTCATCTTTACTGCGCCCTTGCGTTTTGAAGCCGCCCATCACATTGACGTTTTGCGGCGTCAGACCGATATGCCCCATCACTGGAATACCGCGCTGAGTCAGATGATGTACCGTCTCAGCCATGCGCTCTCCACCCTCCAACTTAACCGCCTGACAACCGGTTTCTTTCATGGTCCGTGCCGCATTGTGAAAGGCATGGGCGCGGCTTTCTTCATAAGTACCAAACGGCATATCTACCACCACCAAAGCGGAGTCTGAGCCGCGCACGACGGCCGCACCGTGCGCAATCATCATATCCAACGTCACGCTGAGTGTATTTTCCATGCCATACATAACCATGCCGAGACTGTCGCCGACCAGCAGCACGTCAACATGCGGGTCAATCAGCGCCGCCGTATGGGCATGATAAGAGGTCAGGCAAACAATTGGCTCTTGGCGTTTGCGCGCCAATATTTCCGGCACGGTTAAACGCGCGTTGCGCTTTTGAACGGACATCCCCGTCTCCAATCCATTAACTGGCGCGGAAACTAACCGAATTAGGCGGTCATGGCAATGAATTCAACGTTTTAGGAGGCCAATTTAATGGCAACGGAAGCACCGAGATTGGCGGTCATTTCATGGCATCGCGCCCACAGGCGGGCAGCCGCTTCGTCATTGGTGGCGGGATCGGCATTATCAAGTTCACATTCGCCATGCACATTATGATAATAGCTGCCATGCGAGAGATCTTGTTGTCCGGCGCACATGAGGGTGGTTTGCGCCCCCTCAAACGGAGATACGCAGAAAAACTTACTCAACCAACCACTTACAGAAATACCCCGCCGCAAATCTGTGGCGACCGTGCCGGGATGCACGATAAAAACATTGTAATGCGGATGCCGCTTTTGCAACTCGCGGGCAATCCAAAAATTGCCAAGTTTTGAGCGGCTATAAGCGCGCGATGCCCCCATTTGCGAACGCCAATGATAATTTGACGAACAGCCCCGCGCCTTCACATAAGCATCGTCAGTGACCACAATGATGCGGGCATGAGGCGACAGCGCTTCGGCCATTAAAACGCGCCGCAAGGCAAAATGGCCCAGCACATTAGTGCCGAAATGTATCTCATGCCCCTGTTCGGTTTCTCCATAACGGCGCGCCCGAATGGCTGCGTTTTCCACCAAAATATCGATTTTGCGGCCCTGCAAATGATGCTTCACCGCTTGCGCAGCCGCCATAACACTGTCCAAATCGGCCAAATCGCACTCAATCACGGTGATTTTTCCAGAATCAAAGCCGTCATCAATGAAATGTCGTCGCGCCTGTTCGGCCTTTTCAACATTGCGGCACATCATGAAAACTGAAGCTCCACGCTGCAGTAAGCCGCGCGCAGTTTGCTTACCGATACCGTCATTGGCGCCGGTAATTACAGCCCATTTCCCATCGAGGCGAGGCAAATCAGGGCATTTTGCTATATGTCGCCGCTGGCCGAATATGCCGTGTTGTATTCGCTTCAGCGGACGAGGCGATAAGCGCGCAACCATATATTCTCCATTGAATGTATAAGTTACGCAGCAAATGGCCCATTGGATGTCAAAAACCGCTAATTTGTCGGCATTTTTGCAAAACCATTGACCAAAATCACACCCGCGACGATCAGCATTAATCCCATCACCGCCTGCCAGTTAAGGCTTTGATTGAGCAGAAAATAGCTGAGCAGCGCGACGGTGAACACGCCAAGCCCGCTCCATGTGGCATAAACCACACCAAGCGGAATATGTCCGAGGGTGAAGGTCATAAAATAAAATGATGCTGTGTAAAAAACCACCAAGCCGACGCTGGGCAGCGGCTTGGTAAAATTCTCGGTAAACGGCAGCAGCATGGTGCCACTGACTTCCAGCACAATCGCCCCGAACAAATATACATATGGGTTCATTTTGCTACCAACCGCCCTGCCGTCATGAATTCGCTAAATGTTCACACCGTATGATAATGGCAGGATACTGCGCTGGGTCAATCGACATCGGAACAACGACACGGAAATTGTCAAAATCGGTAATATCCGCGACCTGCACCGATTGCGCTTTATCCGACATCTTTTTTTGAAAGCGTCAGAAACGATTTCCAGGTGTCATCCATTTGAGGCTTCCATCTTTCCATCAACGGCGTGGTTTCCTCGGCTTTGGCCACCCCTTTAAAAGTGAGATATTTCAACATGAAAGCCGCGACCCGCGCATTGACCTGGCAATTCAACAAAATTTTCCTGTCTTCCAGTGCATCCATAATGCCGATAAAGGTTTTGAGGTGGTCGGCGGTTGGCGCTTCCCACGGCACCGGCAGATGAAAATAGCTTATGCCCGCCTTGTTAACCAAACTGCGCTCTTCGGCAATCGCATCATCGGCATCATGCATGGCAAGATTGATGACCACCTGATAGCCTTCTGCTGCAATAGCGGAGAAATCTTGCGGGTTGGAATGACCGGCCTTGCCGATGCGGGGGGAATTTTATGAAAGTTCAACAGCTCCATAAGCCGCTCCTTTTTCTTATTCATGTTACAGTATATTCACCCCAAAGCGCTCGTAAAGCAGATTGAACAAATAGACCAGTGAGCCGGTTAACAAAATACTGGCAAAAAAAGCCGGCCAAAAGCCGAATCTTGTGATGATGAAAGGCAGCGTGAAGAAAAGAGGCAGGGTCGGCAGTACGAAATACATGGTGAAACCGACATGACGGGCTATTTTATCGTCACCCGCACCTTCAAAATACATCCATAGCAAAATGAGAAATGTCGTGGTCGGCAGGGCGGCAATCAGCCCGCTCCATTTATCGCTCAATTTGGCAACCTCGGTCACCACCGCAATAACCATAGCCGAGACAAATATTTTGGTCAGAAAAAAGGCGGTGGCGGACATGGCTTTCTCCAAAGCGAATTCGAGAAGTTCACTGGAGAGGCGGCGGCCTGTCAAGCCTCTAGCCCCTGCGCGGCACGCTAATTACCGAAAGCGCCTTTCAATTCAATGGTCAACTAGACCGGCAAGAACAGCACCAGCCACCACATTTTCGTGACGATGACCAAAAAAAGTCAGCCGCGAAACCGGCCAAGCCGAGGGCGAAGCTGTAAAACCGGATTTTCGCGCTTTGCCTTCTTCAGCATTTAATTTGCGACGTGGATTCGTTTTCTCAATTCGTTCTTGTAACGAGTGACGGGTGTTTCTGTTTGATTGCTATTGATTGTCGTAAGACTCACTCAAAATTTATTTTTTCTGCATAATGAAAATATCGTGCTCAATTCTCCAATGGAAATTCATACGTCTTGCCCAGTCAACTAAATAATCTATTGAAGGATAATCTGTGTACGAAGAGTTGTTTGGTAAAAAACATCTCACATCGTCAATCAGTATGGAAATCTTATTGAAATTATCAAAATTTTGTTCAATAGCAATTAACTCATCTTCAACTGGACAGTCCTTTTCACCTTTAAAGGTAGTTCCAGCAGAATAGTGCCCATCAAGCCAAAAGTTTATATTGCCAGATAATTTCGGCAACAGAGACGGAAATATATTTTCACTAACATCATTAAATAATGATACGTTTTTGTCTTTGAAACGCTCGCAGGCTGCCGCATAAAGCTTTGGCTCAGGTTCCAGGGAATATACGTGAGGAAACAAACCACTAAGGTAACTGGTTGTTGTACCTAAATATGTGCCAGTCTCAACCCAAGCAGCATCTTTAATTCCATACTTCAGAAAAACATTTTGTTTTACAATTTGGGGACTATTGTCTGAAAAATTTCGCTTCCTCCACTCTGACATACTTTTTTGTGTTTTAATAAAATCTACAACAGCTTGTGGTAGCAAATTCTTTAATTTCTTTTTCATTTTTTCACCCTCCCTTCACCAAAGTGCTGTTTCTTAAACGCCAAATCTTAGTCTCTGAGTTGCTTCGAGTTTCAGTAGTCACTCGTTTATGCAACATTTTGTGTAACTGTATGAAAAAAGACTAAAGAAACCAACGATTGCTCGCCGAGCGTAAAAAATGTGTAAGTAATAAATTAAATTAAATCAATTAATAACACTTATTTAACTACTCCCACTCAATCGTGCCGGGCGGTTTTGAGGTGATATCATAGACCACACGGTTAATGCCGCGCACTTCATTGATGATGCGGGTGGAAACGCGGCTCAAAAACTCATGGCTGAACGGGTAATAATCAGCCGTCATGCCGTCAGTGGAAATGACCGCACGCAGACCACAAACATAATCATAAGTGCGGCTGTCGCCCATCACGCCGACCGTACGCACCGGCAACAGCACCGCAAAGGCCTGCCAAATTTCATCATACAGCCCGTGATTGCGTATCTCATCGAGATACACCGTGTCGGCCTTGCGCAGAATATCGAGCTTCTCGGCAGTAATTTCGCCCGGAATGCGAATGGCCAGCCCCGGCCCGGGGAAAGGATGCCGCCCGACAAAAGTATCGGGCAGACCAAGCTCTTGCCCCAGCGCGCGCACTTCGTCTTTAAACAATTCGCGCACCGGCTCAACCAATTGCATATTCATGCGCTCGGGCAGACCGCCGACATTGTGGTGGCTTTTAATGGTGACACTGGGGCCACCGGTGAAGGACACGCTTTCAATAACATCGGGGTAAAGTGTGCCTTGTGCGAGAAAATCCGCCCCGCCCGCCGCATTGGCTTCTTCTTCAAACACGTCAATAAACGTGCCACCGATAATTTTGCGCTTTTGCTCCGGGTCGCTCACGCCATTGACCTTACCAAGAAACAGCTCAGAGGCATCTTTATGCACCAGCTTAATGTTGAAATGGTCTCGGAACAGCCCGACCACTTGTTCGCTTTCACCGGCGCGCATCATGCCGGTATCAACATAAACGCAGGTCAGTTGCTCGCCAATCGCTTTGTGCAGCAGCACTGCCACCACCGAACTGTCAACGCCGCCGGACAGGCCGCAAATCACACGGCCCTTACCCACTTGTGCGCGAATATCGGCAATCGCCTTGTCGCAAAACGCCGCCATGCTCCAATCACCTTTACAACCGGCAATGGCATGGGTGAAATTTTCGAGCATTTTCGCGCCATTAGGCGTATGTACAACTTCCGGGTGAAACTGCACGCCGTAAAACTTGCGGGCCTCATCGGCAATCGCCGCATAGGGCGCATTTTCTGATGTGCCGATAACGCCGAAGCCGTCGGGCAATTGATTGACGCGGTCGCCATGGCTCATCCAAACCTGAATTTCATCACTGTCAATGCCGTCAAATAGCGGCGACGCGCCGGTGATATCCAGCATGGCGCGTCCGAACTCGCGCTCGTCTGACTGCTCAACCGAACCGCCGAGCTGCGCGCATAGGGTTTGCTGGCCATAGCAAATGCCGAGAATGGGCAGGCCCGAACCCAGAATATTATCCGGCGCACGTGGCGTATCCATATCGGCAACCGAGTTTGGGCCGCCTGATAAAATTACCGCTTTTGGCTGCATGGCCCCAAACGCTTTTTCGGCGCTGTTGAACGGCACAATCTCGCAATATACGCCGCTTTCACGCACCCGTCGTGCAATCAGCTGCGTCACTTGCGAGCCGAAATCGACGATCAATATGCGATCCATAGGGTCAGTCCTTTTGCGTGTCTCGCGCTTCGTCTATTAATTGCGTCAATTCATCTGCCGCCACGCATGGCGCGTCGCAAATGGTCCGAAGCCGGTCGAGCGCGGTTTCCGCTTCTTCAATCTGGCCGAGATCGGCCGCATATTCGCCCTGCAAGCGCAAGCCTTCCAAATCACCCGGTTCGATTTCCAAACCGACCGATATGAGGCGCAGCCCCTCATCCTTATTGCCGAGCGCGGTTTGTGCCTTGCCTTTTAGCAAAAACGCCCTCGCATTACCCGGGTCCGCCGTCAAAGCAAGGTTTAAAAGATTGTCTGCCGCTTCAGCTTTTTTCTGCGACAGCTCTTGCTCAGCATCGGTGACCAAACGCGCTGACAGGTCGCGATATTTATCGGAAATGGCGAACGCCGGACTCGCCAGCAAACCGGCAAAAGCAAGGCCCAAAAAACCGAAACGAAAAGAATTAACCATGCATCTGTCTCGCAACTTTAAGCGCTAAAATCAAGCCCCGTTGCCGGCGGCGCGCCGTTGCAGCATCGCGATATAAAGCCCATCCGTGTCTCCATTGCACGGATGCAGCATATGACGCGCTTGAAGACCCGTCGGGCCGCCAGTAACCATTGGTTCAAAAGATTGATTTTCTTCAAGAAATTCATCTACCTGCCGATCATTTTCAGAACTCAGCAATGAACAGGTGATATAGGCAAGCCGCCCTTCAGGACGCAGCAAAAGCGCCGCTTGACGCAAAATTTGTGCCTGCAGATTATGTAAATCGACCAGTTCCTCAACAGTGAGTCGCCATTTGGTTTCAGGCGCGCGCCGCCAGCGTCCGGTGCCACTACACGGCACATCGACCACCACCAAATCGCATTGCCCCTCAAATTCTCGCAAACCTTGCGCCATCATCGTTTCAATTATCTCGACACCGGCACGCATGGCGCGTTCAGGCAAATGCTTCATACGCGTGTCAATCGTGTCATGCACCAGCAAGCGCCCCTTATTTTGCATTTGTGCCGCCAGCGCCAGAGCCTTGCCACCGGCACCGGCGCAGAAATCCATCACCGTTTCAAATGGCTGCGCTGCGCATATTTGCACCACCGCTTGTGCGCCCGCATCTTGCACCTCAACCAGCCCCTCCTTATAGGCGCGGCTCATCGTGATTTGTGCCGTGCCTGACACCCGCAATGCGGTCTGAATATGCGGATGCGGCGCAGCCTGAATATCATCTTCCAGCAAAGCGGCTTGCGCGGCCATGCGGTCGCCTCTTAACAGATTGACCCGCACATCCAGCGGCGCGCGGCGTTGCATCGCCAACAGCACCGCCTCAGTCGCGGCGCCCAATTGGGCTTCAATATCCTCAAGCAACCAAGCCGGTGCGGAGAGCTTATCAGCCTGCTCAAGTGGTGGCGTGGTGGCGGCATGCTTCAATGTTTTCACATCTGCGTCGGAAATCGGCTTGGCCGCATATTGGCTACCATCGGCCAACGCTACCACCTCATCAAGCGGCATGTCAGACAATATATGCGTCGCAAGCATGGTCACCAAAAGCGGCTCGTCACTGCCCAGCCGCGCCGTTAGATTGCCGTAATGGCGCAAAATGGCAAACAGCCTATCGGAAATATCGCGCCGGTCTTTTGAACCGGCATAGCGATTTTGTCGCCCCCAATGCTGCACCAGCCGGTCAGCCGGTTGACGTTCCGATAAAGCCAAGCGCAATAATTCGGCAATGGTTTTGAGACGAGCGGCAGGACGCACTAGTTTTTTCCGGACCCCGGATAATTCGGCGCTTCGCGCGTGATCGTCACATCATGGACATGACTTTCGACCAAAGAGGCCGAGGTCATACGCACAAATTTGGCGCGCTTGTGCAATTCACCAATACTGGCCGAGCCGGTATAGCCCATAGCGGCGCGTAGACCGCCGACCAGTTGATGCACGACTTGCTCAACCGGCCCTTTGAAAGGAATTTGCCCTTCAATGCCTTCCGGCACCAATTTATGCGTCTCGGAAATATCTTGCTGAAAATAGCGGTCCGCCGAGCCGCGTGCCATGGCGCCGACCGACCCCATGCCCCGATAAGCTTTATAGGAACGGCCTTGATAGAGAAACACTTCGCCGGGGCTTTCTGTCGTGCCGGCCAAAAGCGAGCCGACCATAACGCAACTTGCACCGGCGGCCATCGCTTTGGCGAGATCGCCCGAATATTTTATACCGCCGTCAGCAATTACAGGCACATCGGCCTTATTTGCCGCTTCCACCGCGTCCATAATCGCGGTTAATTGCGGCACACCGACACCGGCAACAACGCGTGTGGTGCAAATGGAACCGGGGCCAATGCCGACCTTGATGGCATCGGCACCGGCATCGATGAGCGATTGCGCGCCGTCTTTGGTGGCGACATTGCCTGCCATCACCTGAATGGAGTTGGACAAGGACTTAATGCGCGACACCGCCTCACTGACACGCGCTGAATGACCGTGCGCCGTATCGACAACTACCAAATCAACACCGGCATCAACCAGCGCTTCGGTCCGCGCAAAACCATCATCACCGACGGTTGTGGCCGCAGCGACGCGCAAGCGGCCCTGCTCGTCTTTAGCGGCATTGGGGTGCAATTGCGCCTTTTCCATATCTTTGACGGTAATCAGCCCGACGCAGTGATAATCATCATCCACCACCAGCAATTTCTCAATGCGATGTTGGTGCAAGAGCCGCTTGGCCTCCTCATGCCCGACTGCTTCTTTGACCGTCACCAAATTTTCATGCGTCATCAATTCCGACACTTTCTGATTTGGGTTGGAAGCAAAACGCACATCGCGATTGGTCAAAATACCCACCAGTTTGCCGCCCTTTTTAGTAACCGGCACGCCGGAAATTTTATTTTCCGTCATCAAATCAAGTGCATCAGATAGTTTGGCGTCGGGCGCTATGGTCAGCGGGTTGACCACCATGCCACTTTCAAATTTCTTTACTTTAGTGACTTCTGCCGCTTGTTCTTGCTGGGTTAGATTGCGATGCAGCACGCCAATGCCCCCGGCTTGCGCCATGGCAATGGCCATTTCGCTTTCGGTCACCGTATCCATGGCGGCAGACAAAAGCGGGATACCTAAATCTATGGATTTCGTGATGCGCGTCGCCGTATCAGCTTCGGTCGGCAAGATTGTCGAGCCTGCCGGTTCGAGTAGAACATCGTCAAAAGTCAGGGCTTCTCGTAACATATGTCAAATCCTCTATCTGGAGGTCTATTTGACGATTTCCTGTATCACTATTATGGCGTGTTTGGCAAAGATTATCTGCACAGCGCGGAATTCTGTCGCTTTTGTCGCAGTCTTCAGCCCTTAAAATCGCGAGCAATGACATAAAGCTCGACTGATTCCTTGCGGCTCGATTTCGGCTTCATATGCATGACATTGCCGAAACGGCTTTTCAAATCATTGAGAAGCTCACCCGATGTGCCGCCCTGAAATACTTTGGCGCAAAACGCGCCGCCCGGCTTTAATGCCTCAAAGGCAAACCAAGCCGCCGCTTCGGCCAGCGCCATAGTGCGCAAATGATCGGTTTGCCGATGGCCGGTTACCGGCGCCGCCATGTCAGACATAACAATATCAGCGCGCCGACCGGCCAAATCATGGACAAGCTGCGGCGCTTTATCATCGAGAAAATCTAGCTTTAAGAAAGACACACCGGCAATCGGTTCCATGTCTTGAATATCAATGGCGGCGACAAAGCCCTTATCTTTTTTCGTGCCGAGACGTTGCGCAGCAACCTGCGCCCAGCCGCCCGGAGCACTACCCAAATCAATGGCGCAGCCGCCCGGTTTGAAAAATTTGAAGCGGTCATCCATTTCAATTATTTTATAAGCGGCGCGCGAACGATAGCCGTCTTGTTTGGCAGCCGCCACATAGGGGTCGTTCAATTGACGCTCCAGCCAGCGGGTTGACGATAATTTGCGACCGCGCGCTGTTCTCACGCGCTCACGCATACGGTCGCCGCGTCGTTGCCCGTCGCCAACGCCGCCTTTGCCGGTCTTATTGACCATTGGACTTGCTCCTATTGCCTGACCGGCGATGGCGGCGATAGCGCGCACGCCGTTTGTCTTTGGCAAACATACGCATCAGCAGACCTTCGCGAAGCCCCCTATCGGCGACCGAAAATTGTTCGACCGGCCAGCGATTGTAAATTGCCTCCAAAACCGCACAGCCAGCCAGGACCAAATCGGCTCGCTGCTTGCCAATACACGGGTTTTCCGCCAATTCGTCTCGGCTCAGGCGGCGTAAATCGCTGATTACGCGGGTAATATCGCGCGAAGCAATGCTGCAACCATCAACGACTTTGCGGTCATATTTGGCCAATCCAAGCTGCACTGCGGCCAAAGTCGTCACCGTGCCCGACGTGCCGATAATCTGCACTTTACGCATATCGGCAATATCGCTCTGGCGATCCATGAAATCTTTCAAACGCGCTTCCGACTCGGCCAGCATCCCCTCATAGCCGTGCTCATAGGGGCCGGGACCGGCATGGCGCTCGGCCAAGCGAACCACACCAAGCGGCAGGCTGGCGCTGTCGGTTAGTTTGAAAAAACCGTTTTCCTGTCGCGTTGACCGGCTTACTTCGGTCGAGCCGCCGCCAATATCAAACAAAATTATATCATCGACATCGGCGTTGAATAATGAGCCACAGCCTATTGCCGCCAGTTCGGCTTCCGCCTTGCCATCAATAATTTCCAGTCTGAGGCCGGTTTCTCTTTTAACCCGTTTGATAAACTCCGCCCCATTATCGGCGTCGCGGCACGCCGCGGTAGCCACGCATCGCATTCGCTTGACGGAGGCGCGGCGAATTTTCGAAGCACAAATGCGCAATGCGGCAATGGTGCGCTCCATCGCACTGTCGGATAAGCGCCCAGCCCTATCCAGCCCCTCGCCCAAACGCACAATGCGCGAAAAACCATCACGCACCAAAAAACCGTCATTGCCGTCATGCTCAACAATCAGCAAGCGGCAATTATTGGTGCCTAAATCGAGCGCGGCATAAAAACGCCCCTGCCCTTTTCGATTGTGATGACGTGGAGTATATCGTCGAGTGCCCCTTGCCTTAATGCCACCTTCTGGCGCCTGGGGTTTTTCAGAATGTGACTCTTCAGACATAAATTTTTTCTCCAGCCGACAAAGTGTCGGAGCGGGCGCGCCGTTGTCAAAAACATAGCAATGAAGCGGAAAACAGAAAACAGTAAAAAAACATATGATTTCTGTTCGTTAATTTGGTTTAATCCCCGAAATTCTGGAGGAAGCCAAAATGAAAAATGCTGATGCCCACAAACCATTGGGTTATGTGGATGGCGAGCATCCGCAAAAAGCACTGGACCGGCAAGTTGCCGGCGAATAGGAGAGCACAATGTCTGATATGAAAACCGAAACCTTATTGCTGCATGCCGGATGGCGGGCTGATGAAACCACAGGCTCTGTCGCTGTGCCAATTCATCAGACAACCAGCTATCAATTTAATAATACCGAACATGCCTCCAGTCTTTTTGCACTATCTGAATTGGGCAATATTTACACGCGGATAATGAATCCGACCAATGATGTTTTGGAACAGCGCATTGCCGCCCTTGAAGGCGGCGCAGCGGCGCTGGCGGTATCCTCCGGTCAAACCGCTTCAACCATGGCCATTCAAAATATTGCGCGCGCCGGTGATAATGTCGTCTCGTCGACCAATCTGTATGGCGGCACATGGAATTTGTTTGCCAATACGATGAAAGATATGGGCATTGAGGTGCGCTTTGTTGACCCTGATGACCCGCAAAATTTCGCCAATGCGATTGATGACAAAACGCGCGCCTTCTATGCCGAGACGCTGCCCAATCCGAAGCTCGAAGTATTTCCAATTAAGGAAGTAGCTGACATAGGCCGCGCCCGCGGCATTCCGCTGATTATGGACAATACGGCAGCGCCGATATTGTGCCGCCCTTTCGACCACGGCGCGGCTATCATTGTTTATTCGGCGACCAAATATATTGGCGGTCACGGCACATCAATCGGTGGTTTGATTGTTGATGGTGGCAATTTTGACTGGGAAGGCGCCGGTGTTGAGCGTCAACCGCTGCTCAATTCGCCCGACCCGTCATATCATGGCGCGGTATGGACCGAGGCGGTCAAACCACTGGGTCCGATTGCCTATATTTTGAAAGCGCGCACTACTTTGCTGCGTGATTTGGGTGGCGCCATGTCACCAATGAATGCGTTTCAATTCCTGCAAGGCATAGAGACGCTGGCGCTGCGTATGCGCGCCCATTGCGACAATGCAACAGCCGTGGCGGCTTGGTTGACCAAGCAAAAAGGCGTGACTAAGGTCATTCACCCATCATTGATGGTTGGAGAAGCGAAAAAACGGGCTGACGCCGCAATGAGCGGTGGTTATGGCGCGCTAATGGGCTTTGAATTGGAAGGCGGCATCGAAGCCGGCAAAAAATTCATCGACAATCTGCAACTGCTTTACCACGTCGCCAATATTGGCGATGCGCGCTCTTTGGCCATTCATCCGGCCAGCACGACGCACAGTCAATTGTCGGCCGAAGATCAGCTCGCATCAGGCGTGACCCCCGGTTATGTTCGGCTTTCCATTGGCATTGAGCACGTTGACGACATTGTCGGAGACATTGAGCAGGCATTAAAATCAATATAAGTGAAGCTATTTCACATATTGCGCTGATAATCTAATGCTGCTAATTTCGCGAAATGGAATTCGTCGCAAGTATTTTAAAACTGATGCCAGTTTGGTTCGGCATCGGCTTTTTGGGGCCGGTGTTGGCCGAACTTTATTTACGCACGCCATTGCATAGTCTGGTGCCCATCCAAGCGACATCGGCTGAGATTTATGCTGCCTGTATGATTATTGGAGGTCTATATGGCGTTTTCGCTTTGCGATTTGGGAGATGGATATGAGCAAAACAATAGCGGATTATGATGTTAGCGGGCTCAGCGATGCTGAACTTATGAAAATGGAGCGTGAGATTGCCCGCAAATATATGGACAAGCTCTCCATCCCGATGGTTTTGTGGCCGATTTTGAATTTAAGCTGTTGGCTGGCGCTTTGGCCGCTAGTTATCACCGGTATGATGCCTCTTTGGCTCGGTTTTATCATCGCCACCGTTAACGTCACCCTGTCTTACTTGCCGAGCCATGAGGCGCAGCACGATATTTATGCCCGTCCGGGCGACAAGTTGCGCTGGCTCAATGAGGCAATCGGACATTTATCGCTTATTCCGCTGGCTTTTGGCTATCGCATTTTAAGGCTAACCCATTTGGAGCATCACAAGCACACCAACACGCCAAAAATGGATCCTGATCATGTTTTCAATAAAGCGGAAAATATCTGGCAGACCATCAGGATCAATATCGATGCATTCCAGCCAAATTCAAAAGAGAGCGAGTCTTATTCCGCCTGCCTTGAGCGTATTGGCACGCCTGAAGCCGAGCGCGCTTATATTGAGCAGGTTTTCATTTTACTGTCGCACATGGGTATATTATTCGCCTGTGCTGCTTATGGTTTTGCGCTGGAAGCCCTGCTTTTGTGGTGGTTGCCGCTGAAACTGGCAACAATTTACATTCGCATTTATTTGTCATGGCTGCCGCATTATCCGGGTAATGAGACAGGCCGTTACAAAGATACGCGGGGCTTTAAAAGCTGGCTTGGTGTTTGGAGCTCGTTGGCCATGACGGCGCATATTGTGCACCATTTGCATCCTCGC
>MDTG01096722.1_pt1 | contig 20763 bp, 15 predicted proteins | sample 811421 | NCBI WGS metagenome assembly MDTG01 (sample SAMN05326645, study PRJNA326480) | marine metagenome | isolation source: seawater | place: Pacific Ocean: South East | collected 2011
AGTCAATATCACTAGCCGCCCGAAATTTTGACACACTTGGTTGCATTGGCTGTGCATAAAATTCATTTAATCTAGTAGTTGGATATTTAAAAGGAACAGTAAATCGAGAAATAATTCATAGGGATTCTCTCTTATAAAATTAAAGTCTTTGAAAGACACACATCACACACGAGAGTGACGTCGTCGTCGTCCAAGAAAAAAACAACCCACATATTCAAAACTACTACATGCAAAACGCGGCGTCGAAAGTGAACGCGCAAGCGGCAAGCGGCGCCATCCAAGGCGTTCTCGGCCTCGGGGCGGTGTCGTACGGGTTGTACCACTCTCTGTTCAACGTGGAAGGCGGCCACCGAGCGATTGTGTACAATCGCGCCGTAGGCCTGAAAGACACCTCGTACGCGGAAGGGACGCACTTAATGATCCCGTGGATAGAGAGGCCGATCGTGTACGACGTGAGATCGCGAGCGCACCAAGTGAGCTCGACGAGTGGGAGCAAAGATCTGCAGATGGTGAATTTGAGCATAAGAGTGTTAACGAGACCGGATGCGAATAAATTGCCGCAAATTTACAGGGAACTCGGGACCGATTTTAACGAAAGAGTCTTGCCGAGTTTAATTCACGACACGTTGAAATCGGTGGTGGCGCAACATAACGCGTCCGAGCTGATCACGAAAAGAGAAAACGTTTCCTTACAGATTAGAAATATGTTGATTCAACGCGCGAAGACTTTTCACATGATATTGGACGACGTGTCGATTACGGCGTTGACGTTCGGCAGAGAGTATACGGCGGCGATTGAAGCCAAGCAGGTGGCACAGCAAGACGCGGAGAGGGCGAAATTTATCGTGGAGAGGGCGAAGCAGGATAAGAAGTCTGCGGTGATAAGAGCGGATGGTGAAGCGAAATCGGCGAAGTTGATTGGGGAGGCTATTAGTACGAATCCTGCGTTTTTAACGTTGAGGAGAATCGAGGCGGCGAGGGAAATCGCGGAGACAATGGCGAGGTCGAATAATCGGGTGATGTTGAACGCGGATTCGTTGCTGTTGAATTTAGCGGAGGAGAAAGTGAGTCAAGGGAAACATTAGATACGTGCGTAATTTTATGTCATTTTGTTGGTGCATAAGAGTTTCAAAGAAGCGTACCCGTTTTGAGTTTTTGTCTCGTAGAATTGGTTTTCCACAAGACATTTTTTAAACCCTTCCTTCAATTTAAATTTGAGTTTTCTGGTGACCTTATTAATTTTTGTAAACAATTAGTGTCGACCTCATAATAACAAATGTGCGCTCGTTCGTTTCCACGCGTTGGTTCGGTCTGATCCTTCACTGGACGGAACGTGATAACTATTTATTTCCTCGTGCTCGTGAGGTGCGCGGCTCGTTTTTTGTTTTGTGTTTTACGCGGGCGTTTATTTCTTTTTCGATTTGGAAGTTCGTTGCTTTCCCGAGCCGTCGTTCGCATCTCGTCGTTCTCGGAAGTTGTGTATTCGCGGCGGGGTCTTTCCGGAGTCGGGGGTTGGGCGAATGGGAAGATGAAACTGATTATATCTCTCTTTTCTTTCAGGATACATACATAAAGCATGTTCAGAAACGTTCTTTTTGTGTACACTTTTGGGTGTTTGATTTTTACAAAAACGCTGCTGTTTGTGAGCTCAGACTCTGCCTCTGGATGCTGCGCTTATTGGTATGGTGCCACTAACGATTGCTCCCTTTGTACTTCCTCGGGTATATGCCGTGACTCTATCGGAAATAGTATTTCTGGACCGTACACGTCCACTGATGGCTCAACGGACTGTATATCTTATACTGTCAGTGAAGCTGACTGTGAAACGAATGGGGGTACTTTCTTGCAACCATCGGATAATAATGGGTTCGGTTGCCCAGCAAACACTTCGGACTTTACGATGGCCAGTTGCACGATTTCTAGCTACTTCGAAACTCCTTCTGGCGACTACTCCATGCCCTCTGAATGTGTGGCTGGGGCAACCATTCCTCACGGATTTGAATGCACGTTGACGTGTCCGACAGGTTCTCATGTGGTGGGTACCCAGCCGTCGTGTATGAATGGTGCATTTTTTGGCACAGTGGGTTGCATGGACGATTCACATGATGCAGCAGGTGCGACTATGTGTTCTACATATTCACCTTGCCCCTATGACTCTTTTTGCAATTTTGATTATGGAAACTCGGGGTTTTGTGAAAGTTGCAGTCCCTACAGAAATTCTAATCAAACGCTCGTTGATTTGGCTTGTGGTTCAGATACTTTACCAGACTCAGGCGTCAGCGACTGTAAAAACAAATGTCTATCATCACCAGCAAGTATCCTGACTGGTCGCCTTGGTCTGATTTCTGCGAGTGTGGTCGCCTTCGTGCTTGTATAAGGTCGGCACGTAAGCGTTTTACGAGTATTTTTTTATCACATATTTTAACTAGCAGTTCCCTTTCGCTTTCGTGTGACCTTCGGAACTCCACTCTTTCGTGATTGTTCCGCACCAAAACGCCGCGCGCTCGCATTCCCAAAACGTACGCTCCTTCATAATTGGTGGTTCTGGCCACGCTAAGACGGATCTTCTCGCACCCCAACCGTATCGAATATTCGCCGTATTTGTGCTAAAGGTCGAGAGCATGTTTCCGACGAAGATTTTCGCGCCAGCTAAGATGAACATGTCCACCGCCGGTTCGAAGACCTTCTTGCCGATGTACCCTTTAACGAACTGCGTCCCGTCGCCGAAATATTTGTCTTTCTTGTTCCCCTTATCGTAGCTGATCGATCCGGCTTTTTCAAACGATCTATCCGCATCTGGTCGCTGTCGATCGGAAGCTAAGTAGATTTTCGTGCCCAACTTCAAATCAATGCCGTGGTCTTGTAAAACTTTCTTCGTGTGCGGGAACGTGTTGTGACACATCGCGGCGATTTGTTTTTCGACTTTCGGCATGTAATACGATCGCGCGCGGTGCGGACACTTACCTTCTAAATACCTCAAATGAACGCCAACGTATTCACCGTCGACTAAACCTCTCATTTCTTTGTACATTTCCACTTCTTGGCGAATGTGTTCAGCCGGTTGGACGTGTTTGAAAAACAAACCGTCTTCGTGCGGTTTCATGCATGCAATCATTAGTCCACCCCAGGCACTACCGGAAATCATAATGACGGGATGACCATGCACCTTATCGTCTGACGTAAAGTCAGAGGCAATTTCGGAAATTTGACGACCGGTATTATCCGGACCGCGCACGCGCGCAGGACTCATAGCGGCTACTGAATTTGGTTTTGCCTTGTAATCGTCAAACATGTCGGACGTTTTCAACTTCTTCCCTCTGCCGAGTAATTTTCGTTTCTGCGTTTGTGCAAGACCCCTGGGTTGCTCTTTTCTTTCTTCTTCTTCGTCTCCTTCGTCTGCGTGCACCATCTGTTTCGTGTTCAACTCGTCAAACTTTCTAATCAACAACGCGCTATTTCTAAAATCGGTATTCATTCTATCTTCCTCTGCTCTCGCGTCCGTCATGAGCTTCCTTCTTTTTTCCACGGCCACGTACGCGGCCGGCACTTCGCCTTCGCCCCAAGGCACGTTGCTGTCGTGAAAGCACGGCCACACCGGTCTCATCGCCTGTACATGGGTAAAGGAGCGAAAGCGCGCGCGCGAGAGAGAAGAACGTCAGACATATGCGACACCAAGTGCGCCGGCGCGATGAAAAGAAACAAACACGCGCGAGCATACCTGCGCGCGCGACGCGATAAAAGAAGCGCGCGCGGACAGAGAATTCGAGTTAAAATATACATAAAACGCGTACCTCGTAATCGATAGCTTGCGAAAACCTAAAATCAGTGTACCGATCGTTCCTCGCCGCCGGTATCACGAACGTCCTGTTCGTGTATCGAGCCAACAAAATCGCGCTTTGAAACGTCATGAACATGTTGTTAAACCCTCCGGTGTACGTTCGCGGGCCGAGAAGTAAGTATCGATCTTTCGGGCACGGATAGTTCGTCGGGTTTAACGGCGGAAGGATGCTCTCGTCGATGCCGGAAGGGCCGGTGTTCCAGAACCCGTTCGCCGTCGCGTCTTTATCCTCTTCCCCGCCAGTGAATGATGCACCGTCGGCGTCGGCGTCGTCGGTGTATTCCTCTTGTCCGAACGCGACCGAGCGGGAGAAGATGCACAGGAAACACAGCACGATCGCGAGAACGACGACGGCGCGTTGTTTGCCGCGCGACTTTTTTCGCGTCGTCGTCGTCGTCATCTTCGAGTCGTTCGTCGTGCTTGATGCTTTTCAAAATGAGGACACGAAGGTCGAAAGAGAAAAAAGAAACAAAAGAAGCGATACGCGTCTACCTATATCTATTTATTTATCTATCTATCTATCTTCTAGACGCGTGGTTTCTTTCTTTCTCTCCCTCTTCTCTCGCGCTTTGACACGCGCTATCGTTATCGTCATCGTTCCGTGACGCGGACTTCGACGCACCAGTTGCCGAAATCAAAGTAGGACGCGACGACTTCGCACCCTGATATGCGCTCGAATAACGCTTCGAGCTCGCCTTCCTTGTACACGTGACAATACCTTTGGTAGACGACCGTGTGCTTCTCTTGGTTGATTGTTCCGTGAGAAGGGGCTTTGCCTTCTCTGACCAACTGGTCGTCCAACTCTTTTTGCTCGCTCGGTTGCATGCCTTTGGCGATTGGTCTTTTGTGGAAAGGGACCATGACATCTTGCGCGAGAAAATCGTGACCGGAAACACCGCCTTTATCTTGCTCGTATGCCCAGGCGCAGAATAATGCGACGCCACCCACTTTAACGACGCGAAGGGTTTCTTCGCACATGCGAATCCTGCGTTCTTCGCTGGAAATGTGGTGCAAAACCGCGATGTTGAGAGCGTAGTCAAACACTCGAGATCGATACGGAACCATTATAGCGTCGGCGACTTGGACTTCGAAGCCTTGTTCGGCGCAAATTTTGATCAAACCGTACGAAAAGTCCATGCCTATGACAGTGCCACCTCCTTTGATGACGTCGTGCATGTTTTTACCGTTCCCGCAACCGATATCGGCCACGAAACCATCCTTCGGTTGGTTCGCGACAAACTTTTCAATCGCCGGCCACGAACGGTATCGCGTGCCGTGCCATTGTTTTGCAACGACGTCGTATACTTTTTGCACGTACTCGCGCTCAACTTCTGGCATTTTAGTCACGGCAGTGGCGAGAGCGTTGCCATCTTCGTTTTTCGTATCGACTGAGACGTCCTCATCGCCCTCATTTTCATTCTTCAACAAACCTTCCGGAACCGGCAAGCATTCTTTGTGCGTTTTCGGCTTCGGGTTCTTGATTTTCTTCGTTTCTTCGTTTTCTTTTCGTCGCGCCTCTGCCATTTCTAATTCTCGTTGTTTTCTCGCTAAAGTCTCCAACTTTCTCGCCTCTTTCGCTTTCTTTCTTTCCAACCGTTCGCGCGCGATCCTCGCCCTCTCTGTTTCCACGTTCACCACCTCTTTCTTCGTCGCCTCGTACGCCGCCTTTCTTTTCTCCCTATACTGCGCTCTCCATTTATCAGTCTCTATCGTCCTTCTCTTTACCGCGTCTTCGTCCCAGTCTCTCTTCCGAAACGTCAATGAAATCCTCCCTACTTCTGTGCGGACCGGTAACACCGCGTGTTCGTACACGTCTCCGCTCTCTCCGTCTAAAACTAAGGCTGAATTTTTCTCGCACACGACGCGGCACGCCTCGCCCTCAAACGTCTTCGTCACGTCTTGCCAATTTTCTTCCTTCACCGCGCTCCTCCTCTCACTCGTACTCCTGCTTTCGTCTAAACCGGGATGCCACGCGATCCCTTTCCCGAAAATGCACGTCTCGTCTGCCACCAAACTCACCGTACAAAACGGTCTCTTAAAGTGCGGGTTATCCACGTGCGGCGGTAGCCATTGTCCTTTGCGGTAGACGTTAATCGTGCAGCTGTCTGGAAGAAACGCGTCTTCGTCGAACACGCCTCGTTCGACCAGTCTTTGCACCACGCGGTCTTTCAAAATCTTCGGCATCGTTTCCACGTCCACCTCGTCCTTGTCGTACACTCTGTTCGAGTGCGTGTACGTCCCGTATTGCAGCATTTCCCGCCCTTGCAATCGCCTGTCCCATTTCGGTGGGATTGGCGCGTACGTCGAGCCTTTCAGTTTGTTCGCGCGTCCGAGTTGGAGTTGTTCTTCCACGAACCGAACGACGGCGTCGTGCGTCGCCGCATCGAGCACGTTCGGGAGGTACGCGAGACCAGGGACGGACGGGAAACAACGTCGTTGTTGATTCTTCTTCCCTTGTTCTTTAGATACAAAATCATCTTCTTCGATGGTGTCGTCGTCGATACCTTCTCTCCTCCTCCTCCTCCTCTCGAGTCGAGACGCCGCGCCGCCCATGCGGAGTTCTCTCCGAACGTCCAAAAAACGACCCTCGTCGTCGTTTTGTCGTCGTCGTCGTTCAAAGAAGATCGAGAGCGTTGCGTGTGCGCGACTCTCTATTCACTTTTTATAGATGGGGATTTTATATGTGTTTTTCTTTAGAGATGTATGAAACAGTCGACAGTTTCTCGGTCTGTTACGGAAGAAGCTGAATGTAGAGCTCGTTTCGATGCTGGTCATCACGAAGCATCTGTTGTGCTGAAATCGTTAATAATAGATATTGGAGATTTGCAGAGTCATGTGTATTGCATTTTATCGATACTCGTGTGCATGTGTGTAGATACACTATTGTAAATCGGATGTGAGGTGTTTTGTGGGGCGATTGAATTGGAAAAAAAACGCATTACAAAAAATACGCGCAAAGAAAAAGGAGATCGATCGATCGATCTTTCATCGAGAAGAGGGAGACGACTCATGTCGACGACACGCTCCGAGACCACCACCACCACGACGAAAGTCGCGTTCGACTCTTCCTCGCGCCCGAGAAAGACTAAGAGCGGAAGAAGCTCTCTGATCACCGCCGACCGACGGCGCGAGTACCTCTCTCTCCCGAACGCCAGTCGCGTTCGATGGCAGCAGAGCACGACGGATGTCGAGATACACGTGAAACTCCCGCGCGGGGCGTCGGAAAAGAAGGGCGACGTGAGCGTGAGGGTGACCTCGACATCGGTTCGAGTGCGACTGAATGGACACGACTGGGGGACGAAAGGAGAACCGCTCGCCGGGACGCTGTTTCGGAGGATTAAAACAGACGAAAGCAGCTGGACGATTGTACGGCGACATGTCGAACGCGCGCGGACGAACCGCTCACCTCTCTTCTCTCTTTCCACACGAACGACGACGCGTCACAGGATACCGACGAGCTGTATTTATGCCTTCGAAAGGATAGAGACGTCGTCTGGGAATCAATCTTCGACGACGATACCGCCTACCGGAAGCTTCCGCACGAGATCCTCAAGGATATGGTCGACGCCGACGAAGGCGCGAAGAAGAAGCCGTACGAAGAGTTATCGCTGGAAAGTAAACTCTTGGTGGAAGAGATGCGGGAGAGAATGGGGATGCTCGCGAGGAACGAAATCTCGATGGAAGATCTCGAAGGCGAGACGTTCGTGTTAGGCGACCCGTGTTAAGTGAGAACATTCCGCAAAAGTTCACAATAATAAGAGTGAAAACCTAAGTAAAATGTGCACCACAAAAACAAACCACACTCGCTACTAATAATGTCTCACCGCGTCGTGGACGTGGACCTCATCGCGTCGTCGTCTTCTCTTTCGAAGCGCGATGAGACGCTGACGACGACGGCACAAATTTCCACTCGGTATGGAAATCTCTCGGTGACGTACGACGACGCCCACCACGCGGACGCGCGAATTGGAAAAAGGAAACCGTTGATTACCTACCACGATTGCGGGACGAACCACCGGACGTGTTTCTCCTCCTTCTTCGCGTGCGCCGGGCCGAAATCGGAAGTGAGCGCGAAGTTTTGCGCGTATCACGTGGACGCGCCGGGATCGCAGGACGGGTCCGTCGAGGGGCTGCCGGAAGAGTTTGAAGGAGAGATGACTTTGGATAAATTGGCGCAACAATTGGAAGACGTGAGCGATTTTTTCGGGTGGACGAAGAGAAACGCCGCGATGACGAACGGGAGGAACGCGGAAGTTTTTGGCATCGGGGTTGGATCGGGGGCGACGGTGCTGTCGATATACGCGAATAGGTTTGCAAATCCAATCGCAGGGATGATTTTAGTGTCGCCGATGTCCAGACAGGCGAATTACATGGAATGGATGTACGCGAAGTGGTTTCGGTTGAAGTGCGCGAGAGGGAGGAAAAGAGTGTCAGAGTCCGGGGCGAATCATTTGTTGGGGAGGCTGTTTAGTAAGTACGGAACGGATGGTTTTGTGGGGAAGTTTTCGAGCGATTTGGCGCTGACGACGAAGAATGAGATGCAAAATATGCGAGTGGATGCGCTTTTGGCGTATTATGAAGCCACGGTGAATCGGTTGGATAACACGCACATCGCGAATTCGTTGAAGTGTAGGACGTTGATCTTAGCTGGGTCTGAGTCGCCATGGTATAACGATAGCTTACACATGAATAGTGTGATGGATAAAACGGTGACGTCGTGGGTAGATATGGAGAAAGTTGGGGCGGCGGTGACGATGGAACATCCGAGTGCAATGTTATCGCCCGTGCACTTATGGTTGCAAGGATTAAAAGCGGATGGGTATCTTTGATTACACGTGTATATTCAGCGGTACACTTTTGCTTTACACTCTAAATTATATGCTATTAGACATCGCGCTTATTCTAGAACGAAAGATCTGATAATTTCTCGAGCACATTAGGCGCGGACTCGGAGAACAACACGTTTCTCGATTTTGCGTTTTCAATAAGTGATTTTAAATCGAGCATCTCGAGCGTCTCGCCCCCGGCGAGCGCGTCAGCTTTGCACAAAACGATGAGCTTCTTCTTCGCTCGCGTGAGGCTGACGTTAAGTCTACGACTGTCGCTCAAGAAACCCACGGAAGTTTTACTCGTGCACACGCAGCTTAAAATAATAACGTCTGCTTCCGAGCCTTGGAACGAATCAACCGTGGAAACGAACACGTCTTCGGCCGGAACGTTTCTCGTGAGCAACAAATTCGTAATTAAATTGACCTGAGCCGTATAAAACGTAATGATTCTAATTTTAACGTCTTTCAATCCTTTTAACCAAGCTTTACGGCGGAGTTTTTGTACCAACCCTACTGCGATTTCAGCCTCGCGAGTGTTGCTCGAGCTGAAATTGCTCGAAAAAAACTGTTCTCCGGAATGCACGTTCACAATGGAATACGGAACGTCGTTTTTGCCGAGAAACACGCACTCGGCGTTTTCTAGTTTACCGCCGTAGAAACGCTCGGAAGGCCACGCGCAAATTTCCGGGTGCATTCGATATTGCGTCTTGAGCATAGTGCACATGTGCTTGCGTTTATAATACCCACAAGCAAACAGTCGTTCCATCAGACTTTTATCGTATCCTAATCTTTTAACATCTTGGCTAGTGCAGAACGCCGGCAGCTGTTGCGGGTCGCCGATGAGTAAACATCTCTTCGGATTCCTATCGAATGCTAATAAGATTTCCCCTTCCAAACAGTTTGCGGCTTCGTCGACAATTAAAACGTCCCACTCTTCGGCGCCAGAATGGGACAAATTACTGCACGAACCCAAAGTACAAAAACAAAGGCGCGTGTTCGAAAGCAACGCGTTCGCGAGGACTTCTCGGTTTCTAAAATACTCACCCTTCGTTTTCCCTTCGATGCGCTCGATAAATTCTTCTTCCACGGATTCAACATCCATATCTTGAGATACATTTTTTCGATCGCATGGGCTCAATAAGAACTCAGAAACGGTTGGTCCCAAGCTCAAAAGAAATGTGGCGATGCGCTTCATTTCCTGGCGCCTATTTTTAAGGTCCTCCAAAATATCCGCTGTGCTTCGCTTGCCGCCATTATTACTTGGACGGGACATTTCTTTTAAATTGAAGCACAGAGAATCCAATTGACGATAAACGTAGAACTCGTTCATTATATTCATATCTGTCGCGGCACTTTCTAAAGCGTCTTCGACGCCGTTCAAAGCTATGCTCTTTCCGATTGTTTCCCGGTCCTTTCCTCTTGGCATGTTACGAAGAAACGTTTCTAAACAGACGATTACTGCTTTATTCGAAGGCGCGCACACCAACAGCCGTTGTTGTTGGTTTTCGTTCGCGTAGAGTTCGTGGAGAAGTTTAGCGCAAAAGTGCGTCTTACCAGTTCCGGGAGGTCCTTGGACCATTTTCAATCTGTACCTGGGACACTCGTCGTTCATAAAACTCTGCAAAGCGAATCTTTGCGATTCGTTCAATTCATTGTTCATTTCCTCCTTCTCACCGTTCGTTTCAATATCATCTTGATTTTCGTCTTCATCGCTATCGCTGAAACGCGTATACGTCGCGCTTTCCGTACCTAAGATTTGCGCCTCGAACGAAATTCTCGGTTGCGCAAAAGCCACCGCGACGATTCTTTTTTGTGTCAAGACACTCCCGAGGCAAGTCACAATCACATCACCTTCTAAATTCTCTATTTGCTTAGCGTTTGTTCGCACGTACACATGCTTATCTCTCCTTTTATTGTTATTTCGCGCGTTCACGACAATCCCGAGAGCCTCAGAATTTTCTCTCAAAAAAGGATTCTTCACCGATTGGAGTAAAACGGCGCTCCCGCTAATTCTCCAATCGTCTTTTTTGTTACAGATGGTACTACCATTGCGACGAGAACTGCTACTATTTGCATGCGGTTCCAAGCACACGCGGCAAAAATCTTTACACTTGTCTATGCTTTTAACGACGCATTTTTCCTTCGTCGACGATGATGCTTCTTTCAATCCTTCCCTGATTATCGCGTTTGCCTCGACAAACGCGACGTCAATTTGCACGCGAAAAAAGTCGTCCATGCTTTTATATCTCACAGGGGCCTCTCCCAAATGAAACCACTTCTCACCAGCGCAATCGCGGCTTCCCCTTTTCCCCTCTCTCATGGTCTTCGCGTCCCATCGTAGCACGGTCGCGAGGAAATACTCGCTCCCTTCCGCGCGCATTCGCTTCATCCGTCGTCGTCGTTCCTGATTTTTTAGTGTCTTTCTCTCTCTTTTCATCGTTTCCCGAAGGTAATCCAAGAACTTCGAACCTGGAGTAAGATATCTGGGGTCGATATACTCGTCGTAACCCGCGTCGTTGTCGTCATCCAGCTCGACGTCCTCTCTCGGATGTGCCCCCCGAGTCGTCGTCGTCGTCGTCGTCGTCCTAGGTGATTCGTCCTCCTCGCCATTCTTCACCTCATAATATAAAGCTGTCAATGATCGTTTCCCGGTTCGCGCTTCCTCTTCCTTCCTCTTCCTTCCTCTTCCTTCCTCCGTCTCGTACTCGTTTCCTGGGTCGCCGTCCTCTTCCTCTTCCTCTTCCCACGCCCCTTCCATCTCGTCGTCGTCGTCGTCTTCGAACGCCGCCATCGCGAATCGTTCGAATCCAAAATCAGCTTCCATGATGATTTGAAGTTTGTAGGTTTCCCGTGTCTCTCAATTGGATGGATTTGCATGTAAAAAATGGATGTCGATATCAAAACGTCAAAGTGTTGTCAGTATTATTATCGATGTGCGTTTTATCGTTGCTCTCAAAGTCGCGGCGATTATTCTTCTTTTTTGTTCGTCGTCGCTTCTTTCGTCGTTTCGTGCACCCAAAAGGGCGCTTTATTCGTATCGCGGTCCCATTGATTGGAGTCTCTCTTCCTTTTCTGCTTCACTCAACCCTAACTGTTTATAAAACCCTAAACACTTTTTTGAGAGGCCTCTTAAAAGAGAAAGAGATGAATGTTTTTCTCCTTCAGTAGTAAAGCGCCTCTCTCTCTCTCTCTCCTTTGGAGGCACGAGGAAAAGGCGATGGTGGCACAGGAGGCGGAGAAATCGACGTCTTCTCTCGCCAGCGCGTTTTTCATCCAAAAGAAACGGGGGAAGGCGCCACTCGCGGCGCTCTTTTTTCCATCATCGTCGTCTTTTTTGTCGTCGGATGATGATGCATCTCTCGACGACGTAAAAAACGATATCGATGACGCAAACGACTTTGACGGAAACGATGATGGACGAGGGCGACGATTCGTCGACGTCGCGTGTAAAGGGAACTTTTGCTTCCCGGAAGAAGGCGCGACGACGACGACGACGACGACAAAAAACCTTCTTGACGCGTCGAAAACGGATGACGACGATGCCACGTGGTCGTCGTCTTCGAAGTCTTTCACGTTTGGCTTAACCGACCAAGACGGGAAGAGACACTTTGGGTTCGTGTTGAGATATCGACGCCAAAAAGCTTTGACGACGAAAGCAAACGCAGAAGAAGAAGAATCAGAGGAATCAGAAGAACGAGCGATGTGCATAGTGAGTTCGCGAAGGTACTACGGTTTGTTCGAAGAGATATTGCGCGCGGCGTTGTCGAGCGCTTTGACGTCGACGACGGACGATATCAAGGAGGAGAGTCGCGCGCTCGCACAGTCGGAGTTGGGCAGATTTCTTCGGGCAACGTTAGGAGCACCCGTGAGAAACGCCGCGATAGACGGAAGATGCAGAGAGGAAAATGTGCTCGTGGTACCGTCGCCGAACGCGGAACCAAGTTTGCGGCTGCGCGTGCCGGCTGAGGAGGAGAACGAGGATTTGGCGTGTTTCGACGCGTTTCTGTATGGACCGAGCGATGACGAAGAAGAACAAGAAGAAGAAGAAGAAGAGGGTATGAAAGTTACCAAGAACAGTAAGAACATCCAAAACGGGACCAACAGGACTGCCGCCGATAAAGAAGAAGAAGAAGAAGAAGAAGAAGAAGCGCGCATAAACGACAGAAAATACGGGAAACGAAACATCGTGCCCTCCGATGCCATCGTGGCGCTACTCGTTGCGTTATTGTTTGAAAGACGAGTTGTTTTGACGTCAAAGTCGTTATCCAAACTGTCTCGCGCGACGCACGCGGCGAACAGAATGGTATTTCCTTTAAAATGGCAACACGTGTTCCTACCGTTAATGCCGGCGGAATTGATGGATTATCTCACCGCGCCGATGCCTTTTGTGGTTGGTTTGCCCACCCAACTCATGAGCGCCTACGAAAAAGTCCCGAAAGAGGAAGTTTTTCTTCTCAATTTAGACGACGGGTCGTACACGTACTTTGCGGAGGATTTTGAGCTCGTACCAAAACGAATAGCGAATAAGTTACAAAAGACATTAGAGAGCGAGCGCGAGTTAGGGAGACGGGAACACCGTCGTCGTCGCAGGAAACTTCGGCAGGATCACTCCAAGGTCACAATGAGGGGAACAGCCAACATCGCGACGTCATCGTCGGCAACGATAAGAACAACAACGATGGAAGAGGTCGTGTCGAAAGCGTTTCGAAGCTTTCTGTCCAGTGCGATTGGCTCGTACCCCCGATTCGTGAAATCTATAGCTTTAGAAAAGCCACCACCGGAAGCAATATCAAACGAGGGTTTGTGGCTTGACCAAGACGCGTTCGTGGAAGGTGCGCCGAACCATCGCACGCGTCTGTTACGCGTCTCTCTCAGGCATACCCAAATGTACGAAGTTTTCGTCCGAGATCGTCTCCGCGAGTGCGCAAACGCGGCGAGAAGTGGGAAAGCGCAGTTTGGTTCGGACGTGAAAGATAAAGATTTGGACGGAGAGAGCGCGTTTGTTGCCTTTGGGTCCGAATTCCAGAAGGAAGCAAAACATGTGTACCGCGAGACGCAAAGAATAGCAAAAGTATCTGCCATTGGCATGAAAAAAGGGGCAAAGTTGGTCAAGGAAAAATTTTCCACCCATTTAGACGCGTTCAAAGAGAGAAGACAACGCTCGAAGACGACGAATTTGAGTTCGTCTTCGTTAGAAGCAGCAGCGGATGGAATACCAGAGGGGGATTTAGAGTGGAAACGCATAGATAAAGCAACAATAGCATCGACGACGGCGGCGCAGACGCCAGCGGTCGAAGAACAACAGTTCCAACAAGAGACGTCTTCTTCGGAAGACGATGGCGTCGATGACGATAACGACGACGAGGAGGACAACGCGGCCACTTCTTCGGCAAAGAACCGAGCGTACGAACTCAAATGTGCATCCGAGCGCGCGGCAAAAAGACAACAAAATAACAACGACGCCATTTCGGACGAAACGTCAAACAATCTCATCGATCTTTTCGACGACATCGCTCTCGGCCCGTCGCCATCGATAACGACGAGAACATCGTCAACATCCGCGGCGGCGCCTCCAAGCATCTCTCTCCTCGACTTGTAATAGTAACAAAAAACAAATTGCATGCGTGTGCGTACGTGTGTGCACGTGTGTCTACATTAATAAGCAAATTCTACGTCATTACATTCTCTACCGTTCGTTCTACCGCCGCCGCGCTCCACGCGGTCAATCCAAATAGTCCTCTGGCATTTTCATCCTCTCCACCACCTTCTTTCCTCCGTACAACTTCCCTGCCACTGGCATCACTTCCCATCGTACAACGTAATTCACCTCCCTCCCTCTTAGATGCGTCCCTTGGTCTATGAATCGATATTTGTTTCTCGCGTTTTGATAGTTCAGCAAAGCGTTCTGTTTCGTCGTCACGATCGAATCCCAGAGCGAAATCGTGTTTCTCGCGTTCCTTTCCGTCTCGTATTCCGCGTCGATGGAGACGAAGATTTGTTTCGTGTTCCACGAGAAGAGAGGTCGCAGGTCGAGTCGCATTTCGAAGAGCAGCGCCGCCTCGTCGTTCTTTTCAGTCGACGTTGGTGCTTTCTTCCTGTGCGCTCCGGCGTTCGGGGACATTGGACGGAGTTTTTCGATCGATTTCACGCGCAAAAACACGTCCGGTTCGGCGACGTGCCAAACGTCCGTGATGGACGCGAGGACGGCGACGAAAGCCAAGGCGGTGGACGACAGGGTGAACAGAGAGTTCGCGCGAATCCAAACGGTGTGACCCATGTGTCGATGATAATATGATGCCTTTCTTCTGCCTAATGGGATTTTTTATGGCGCTTTTTTTACTTAGGAGAAAAAAGAGTCTCGTAAAACACAAACACGTATGTACTTTTAAGTGCACATTTTACGGAATCGTTTAATGGTGAAGCTTTCTTGTGGCAATCGAGAAGACGTGCACAAACAGCAAGACGGCGCGCTTTTCGTCCTTCTTCTATCGAATACGGTACTGGTAATAATACAACAACAAAACAACAGCAGTCAACAACAAAAAATGAAGAAGAAGAAATTTTCTTTTCCCGATGGCGTTTTGGTACGACTTATTATTACTCCTTCTTCCTCTCCTCTTCGCTCACCATTATTCCCATCTGCTCTCTCTCCTCGAGATTCTTCTTTCTCACCTCGTTCATCTTGTCCCTCACCACGGTCATCATCTCCGCGTACAGCGCCCCTTTCTCTTCCTCGTTTTTACACTTCCCGCACCGGCCTCGAAACCGTTTCATGTCGATCGGTTCGCCAACCGTCACGTGGACACGTTTCCCCCATCTAAAGATCGTTTTACACCCTTCGTACGGTTTGACTTCGTCCATGCCGGAATGCCAAAACGGTAAAATCATCGGTTGTGCTCCTCCCATCTCTTCGATGTCGCACAAAATCTTCCCTAACCCCCACTTCAATCTTTGGTCAAACGGCGTGTGACCTCTCGGTTCCTTATTGATTTTACCCTCCGGGAATATCTGTAACCATCGACCAGCAGCGACTAATTCCGCCATGACTTTCATGCACGGTTGTTCGATGCCTCCACCTCGGTATATTGGGATGCCTTTCCCGCTCAATATGAACGATTCCACGAATCTGTTTGTGGTCGCGACTTCCGCCGTGCACAACGTCCACCTGTTGTTTTTATGGAACATTTCCGTTAAGAAAAATTTCAACGGCGTCATGTACGCCAACACGCCAGGGTCGTCGAACGTCGAGTGGTGGTTCGCCACGGTTATCAACCCCGTTCTTTTCTTCTTCGAACCAACGGTCTTCTCGTTCGCGTCTTCCCCGTCGTCTTTTGTCGCGCCTCGATCTTCTCGCATCGCCGCGCGTAAAAACGTCTCGTGATTGGAAATCGTTGTGGAATTGAACACCCCGAGAAGCGCTTTGGAGAATAAAGCCACCGCGGAGAGGACGAAAGTGCGACCGATGGTCCCCCAGGGCGAAGCGGTAGACGGCGTGATAATTTTCACCGCCGAGCCGGTTTTAGCGGCGCCTTTTGCATCTTTGCTCTCCTCCGCGGAGGAAGCGAAAGAGGACATCGTTTTGTGAGGGATATTGAAAAACGAAGAAGAAGAAGAAGAAGAAGAAAAAAACGCAAACGGCAATTCAGGAGAGGTCGGTTTCGTCTCTCTCTTTCTCTCTAGAATGACTACATCTACTATGTTATCTATTATGTTATCTATCTATCTATCTACTATGTTACATCTATCGTGCAACAATAAAACTGCTGCTGCTAACGAATCTGCGTTCGATTTAAGTTCCACACCGAGTTCTCCTGAACTCCGCCCTGACTCCTTTGACCTGGAAACACGTTCCAAAAACGCAGAGTCTCGTCGCCGGCGCCCGTGACGATGGTTTGACCGTCCGGAGAAACGGCCAAGTATAACACCCTCAAAGTGTGCCCGGTTAACGTGGCGAGTTTACTCATGGTTGGGTATCGCCATACGACGATTTGGTTTTGCGAGTAGCCGTGCGTCGAGACGATTTCGTTGACGTTTTTTGACCAGGCGAGGTTGCAGACTTGCGAGCCAGTGTCGACGCATTGTAAAGGGGTGTTGGTGGTGGTGTTCCAAAAGCGAATGCACCGGTCGGCGGTACCCCCACCAGAGGCAAGGAGGCCGTGTTGGTGTGGGGACCAAGAGATGGCTTTAACGGCTGCTTGGTGTTGGGGTAAGCGCAAAGCCGGGCCGCCGCTCGACGCAGAGGCGGACCAAATCAAGAGTTGATTGTCATTGCCCCCGCTCGCGAGTTCGCGATCATCGTAGGACCATTTCAAACCGCACACTTCTGACTTATGGCCGAGGAGTTTCCCGGTAAATTGCTCCGGTGAACGCACGTCTCTTTGCATTATGGACCGGTCGCGCGAACCGGAGGAGAGCATCGTCGTGGACCAGGCTAACGTCCCGACTCGCGAGCGATGGCCAGTCATCGTCCGAATCAACTTACACTTGTGCGCGTCCCAAATTTGTACATCGCCTGTGTTTGTACCGACGGCTAAAAATGTACCCCGTTGCGTCCACGCGACGGAACAGATGGAATCCGACGGCGCTAAATCGCACAGTTTCGTCACTCTCGACGTGAACGCCGACCAAAGGTACACGCACGACCCTAAACCAACCGCTAAAACGTTATGCGACGACCAATCGACCAAATTCAAGTAGAAATCGTCTTGCAACGCCGGCGCGTCCAAGACTTTAAACGGCGACCGGGCGATTTTGCGCGGCGTCCGTCGCGGCGCGGCTAACGCCGTCCCTAAAGGACCGGTTCGGCCAATCGGCGATAACGAATACGGCGAAGGAGAGTTTGTTGAATGGTGGTGGTGGTGGTGTTCATAGTAACTCACCACTCCCGCCGCATTTTCATGATGATCGTTATTTTCGCCGTTCACTCCACCTGTTGTTCCTCGAGACCCGTCTTGATCTAGATGCCGCTGATACCGTTTCTTCGGCCCGCTCGACGGCGGCGAGTCCGTTTTAAACCTCAACGTTTTCTTATTCCTATATTGCGTCTCTTTCAACGGCGACCCGTCGTATAAGAGTTGTGCGGCGTGTCCACTCGATCCGGCGGTCGCCCCGGCGGCGTTGTTTCCGCTTTCTCCGGCGGCTTCGTTCCCTGGTTGCCCTCTTTCGCCGCCGCCGCCCCCGTTAGTCGGTAACTGCAATTCGCTTCTCAGCAATTCGTGGTACGCCGCAGACGTGTCTTCTCGTTCGGTGTTCGCGACGACCGTGCGCACGTTGTTGCCGTTCGCGGTCGCCCCGCGCGTCGTCGTCGTCGTCGTCGTCGTCGTTTCCTCGTGGGTGTTGTCGTCGCGTCCTGGATCCCGCGTAAATGTGTCCACGTATAATCTGTCGTCGTCGTCCTCGAACGCGCGCAATTCGTCCTCGTCGAACGAGTGATTGTTGCCGTTCGCAGAGCCGCTTTTCGCGTCGCGAGAGGGGACGAAACGGTCGGAATACACGACTTTTTGTTGTTGTTGCTGTTTTGTGCTCTTGTTGTGGTTTCGACTTTTGTCGCCGCCGGAATGGGGACCACCCGAGCCGCCGTTGTCGCGCGAAGGAGAGGAAGCCCCGTTGTCGGACATGATGTGTGATGTGTCAAAGTCGAGCCCAACTCTAAAAACGAGGGAAAAAAATGCGGTGTTTTTTTGCCTTCAAAAATGCATTCTTTTTTTTATTATTCATTTTTTTTGGGAGGAGGAGATGCACAACAACAACAACAACAACAACACAATAATACGAACAATACTAACAACAACGCATAAATGATAGATTTTATGATGATGACGCCACTATATGACTTTAATACTACTACTCCCTTTGCTTTGAGGACTTTTGTCAAAGAAGAAGGAACTCTCGCGCGACAAGCGACCGACGACGCCGCGGACGTGCAATTTTCCACACACGACGACGCACGCGATTGGAGGAGGCGTCGTTTTTTTCTTCTTCGCGTCGTCGTCGTCGTCGTCGTCGTCGTGTATTACGTCGTTTTCGCGGCGGCGTCGGCTTTGTCCAATCGTCGTCGACTCTTTTGACGTACTAGTGGTCGTCGTCTTTTTTTCCAACTTTTTGGACGCGAGCATGTAGCCGCGTTGACCGGGGGCTTCTCGAAAGTCGCCGATAAAATCGTCGTTTATTTCGGAATCTAAGGCTATGAAGACTTCAACTTTACGAGCGCCGGTGACCGGTCGCGTCGATTCCTTGGCGGCGACGACTTTCGCGCGTTGGACGAACGGATCGAATACGATGCTCGCGACTCTTTTTTGCTCGATTTTATCGAAATTTGCGGGCGTGTAAAGGCGATTTTGTGCGAGGACGACACCGAGCTTGGCGCCGACGAGGGATCCGTCGTTGCGGTTGGCAATTTCATCCAGCATGGCTAACCATCGCGGCTCGAACAAATTCAGTCGTCGAATCTCATCTTTGTTTTCAAACGGACGTTTTAGCGTAAATACGGGTAACGCAGCATCTTCTTTTTCTTCGTCGCACACATCATCATCATCATTATTTGTTAACGAACAAGAAGAAGAAGAAAACGTAAACTGTTTTGAAAGCAGCTCTTTCTTTCGCAACCGTTTCGCGATGTCCACGCCTTTTATCACGTTCTCCGCTAATATAACGTCTCTATCTTTCAACAACACATCGGATACTACGGACACCCCGTAAAGCAACACGAGCAACTCGATAAAATTGTTATCCACAAGAGTACACGCGAGCGTCATCGTCACCACGCTCGCCGTCGGCGCGACGCCAAACGCGCCTTTGAACGACTCGAGAAAGTACGCCAAACCGCCGAAACCTGGATTTATCATCGCTTTGTTCAGCAACATCTCCGGAATCTCTTTCATTTTCACGTCGCCTAATATCACGATAGGTGGTGGTTTCGATGTTGTTGTTGTTGTTGTTGTTGTTGTTCCGGATTTCACCGCGTTCATAAAGTCTCCTCCGCCCTTTGGGATTCTTCTTCTTTGCATAAAAAAACTCTCAAAAAATGAATTCATTCGCTCGAAATCTAACTCGACGACCACCACGTCTGGCTCGACGTCTTCGATCACTCTGGTCACTTTTTCCGCGTCCGACGCGGAATTGTGATTTGTGCCTACGACGACGATTTTTGTCGGATGATGAGATTTAGGGAGGAGGAGTCTAACTCTTCTTCTTCTTCTTCTTCTTCGTTCAGACGCCGCCGCCGCCGTTTTAATAAAAGGGGGGGCCATTTTCGTCGTCGTCGTCTGAATAATCGTCTCATATACTCGCATAAACAACAACATCGTCGTCACAAAAGCTCTCCTTTAATAAAACGGCTAGGTTCCGACGACGCGAGCGCGAGTCGTCGTTCCCGCAAAAGGGTGGTCCTCGACATCATCGTTGTATCCCCGTTGAACTCCAGATGACTTTTTGCACAGATTTTTCCTTCCCCCACGCGAAAAAGTGACAAAAAAAAAGAACCAAAAGCGTTTTATTCTTATTAGTGAGTCCAAAGAGAACGTGTGGGAAAGGCAAAAAGGAGAGAATAATGGTGTGATAAAATTGAAACCGATGATGACAACACAGTATTAAAAGTTTCTTTCTTTCTTTCTTTCTTTCTCTCTTGCATTCTTACTCGTGGGTACGCGTGAATAGGAGAAGACGATGCGCACAGCTCAGATTTCATTCAGGACATCCGTTTTCATGCGCGTATTTCAAACACTCGAGGTGACCAAATTTGGCAGCAGAAGAACAAGTATCTCTGTCCCAAGGACACCCGTTGTCGTGCGCGTATTGCAAACACTCGAGCTGACCATTTGCAGCAGCAAAAGAACAAGTCTTTTCATCCCAAGGACATCCGTTGTCGTGCGCGTATTGCAAACACTCGAGGTGACCTCCTGAGTCAGCATAGATACAAGTCTTTTCATCCCAAGGACACCCGTTTCCGTGCGCGTATTGCAAACACGCGGGCTGACCATATTGAGCAGCAATAGCACAAGTCCTTTCAGTCCAAGAACATCCGTTTTCGTGCGCGTATTTCAAACACTCGAGGTGACCATTTTGGGCAGCCCAAAAACAAGTCCAATCATTCCAAGG
>MDTG01266746.1_pt1 | contig 20749 bp, 18 predicted proteins | sample 811421 | NCBI WGS metagenome assembly MDTG01 (sample SAMN05326645, study PRJNA326480) | marine metagenome | isolation source: seawater | place: Pacific Ocean: South East | collected 2011
ATGGATATGGCCAAGGAGATGGGCTACAAGGTCACCGCCTTCCACCACGCGGTCGAAGCCTACAAGATCGGCGACCTGCTGCGCGAAAACGACGTGTGCAGCGCGATCTGGGCCGACTGGTATGGCTTCAAGATGGAAAGCTACGACGGCATTCCCGAAAACGGCGCGCTGTTGTGGCAGGCGGGCGCCTGCGTGGTGATCCACTCGGACGACGAGAACGGCATCCAGCGGCTCAACCAGGAAGCCGCGAAGGCACAGGCCGCAGGGCTGCGCATGGGGTTCGACATTCCCGATGCCGAGGTGATCCGCTGGATCACGCTCAACCCGGCCAAGGCGATGGGCATCGATTCGATGACCGGCAGCCTCGAACCCGGCAAGATGGCCGACGTGGTGCTGTGGAACGGCGACCCGCTGAGCGTCTATTCGCGGCCCGAGAAGGTGTGGATCGACGGCGCGCTTCTCTACGACGCGATGGACCGCAGCCGCCGTCCGGTGAGCGATTTCGAGCTCGGCCAGCCCGGTGAAGGAGACGTGAAATGATCCGTTCCGCACTCCTTGGCGCGGTCGCCGCGCTCGCACTCGCGGCCCCTGCAGCGGCGCAGGACTTCACCATCACCAACGCCACCGTGGCGACCGGCGACGGCTCCGAGCCGATCGAGAACGCCACCGTGGTGGTCCGTGGCGGCCGCGTGGTCGCGGCGGGCACAGGCGTTTCCGCACCCGCCGGGGGCGAGGTGATCGACGGCACCGGCAAGTGGGTGACGCCCGGTATCTTCTCCGCCGTCACCGATCTCGGCCTGTCCGATGTCGACGGGGTGAGCGACAGCAACGATGCGGCGGCGGGCAATTCGCCCTTCAGCGCCGCGCTCGACGCCTCCACCGCGCTCAACCCCAATTCGCAGGACGTGCTCGTCGCGCGGGCGGACGGGATTACCCGCGCCAGCGTCTATTCGCGCCCTTCCGCCTCGATCTTCGGCGGCCAGGGCGCGGTGATCGACCTCGGCGCCGATCCGGACATGGTCACGCGCACCCGCGCGTTCCAGATCGTCGACCTGGGCGAGACGGGCGCGCGCATTTCGGGCGGCAGCCGGACCAGCGCCCATGCGCTGCTCCGCAATGCCCTGCGCGAGGCGCAGCAGCTGGGCGAGCGCGCAGCGATCGGCGCGGCCACCGCACGGCCCTCGGAGGTCCGTTTCGGCGACGACGTGCCGCTCGACCCGCGTCTCTCGGGCCGCGACAGCGAGCGTGCGGGCGACGTGCTCCTGACCCGTTTCGATGCTGCCGCGCTGGTGCCGGTCGTGCGCGGGCAGCAGCCGCTGTATGTCGTGGCCGAGCGTGCGGCGGATATTCGCGAAGTGCTCAAGCTCACGCGCGATTTTCCCCAGCTCGACCTCGTCATCCTCGGCGCGAGCGAAGGCTGGCTCGCCGCACGCGACATCGCGGCGGCGGGCGTGCCCGTCATCGCCGATCCGCTCGACGATCTGCCGATCGGGTTCGACCAGCTCGCCGCGACGCAGAGCAATATCGGCCGGATGCGCGAGGCGGGCGTCACCGTCGCCATTGGCCGCATGGGTGGCGGCACGGGCGAACAGCCGCGCAATGCCCGCCAGTATGCGGGCAACCTGGTCGCACTGACGCGCATTCCGGGGGCCTCGGGGCTCAGCTGGGGTCAGGCACTGGCCACGATCACCTCGGTTCCGGCACGAATCGCGGGCTTTGGCGGGCGGCTCGGCACGCTGACCAATGGCGCGGCCGCCGATCTGGTGATCTGGGACGGCGACCCGCTGGAAGTCGGCAGCGCAGCGGAAGCGGTTTTCATCGACGGTATCCGCCAGCCGACCGACAACCACCAGACCCGCCTGCGCGAACGCTATCGCGACCTCGACCAGAGCGAACTGCCCAAGGCCTACGACTGGTGAGACGGGCGCTCGCCCTGCTGGCTCTGGCCATTCCCTGTGCGGCGTTCGGGCAGGATGGCGGTTCGCAGGACGACCCCGGTAACGACCTCGCCTGGCACAACAACCAGCAGGTCGCGCTGGCGGAGCTGAAGGCCGAAGACGGCTGGCAGGTTCTGCCGGGCAATCTGAAATATCGCCGCATTTCGGGTGACGGCAGCGGCGCACGGCCCACCGTCGCCGACACCGTCACCGTTCACTATGCCGGGCGGCTGATCGACGGGACCGAGTTCGACAGCTCCTATGCTCGCGGAGAACCGGCAACCTTCCCGCTCGGGCGCCTGGTCAAGGCATGGCAGCTGGCGATCCCGGAGATGGGCATAGGCGACACGATAGAACTCTACGCCCCCGCCGACCTTGCCTACGGGCCGGTCGGCAAGGGTCCGATCCCCGGCAATGCGACGCTGATCTTCAAGGTGGAACTGATCGACATCGAATAGAGCGCGCTGGAGAGGAATGACGCCATGGTGGAACCGCTGACCTCGCTGCCATTCCTGTCGCTGGTCGCCGCCAGCATTGCCCTTGTGGGAACGCATTTCGCCATGTCGCACCCATTGCGCGCGCCCATGGTCCGCCTGCTGGGCAAGACCGGCTTCATGGTGGTCTATTCGCTGGTCAGCCTCGCCGCGCTCGCATGGATCTATCTCGCCTTCATCGCCGTGCCCGCGAACGCGCCGCTATGGGGCGGATATGGCGACGCGGTGTGGATCGTGGCGAGCCTCGTGACGCTGCTGGCGATGGTGCTGTTCGCAGGATCGCTGATCGGCAATCCCGCACTGCCCGCACCCGGCGCGGAGGCGGCGGCGCGGGCCGCGCCTGCGGGCGTGTTCCGCGTCACCCGTCACCCGATGATGTGGGGCTTCGCGCTGTGGGCGCTCGCCCACCTGATCGCCGCGCCCACGCCAAGGACCATCGTGGTCGCACTCGCCGTAGGGGCGCTGGCGCTGGTCGGTTCGCACCTGCAGGACCGCAAGAAGGAAGCCCTGATGGGCGATGCGTGGGCGCAGTGGGAAGCGAAGACGAGCTATTGGCCCAAGCTCACGCGCATCTTTTCCGCAGGCCTCGTCCCATGGATCGGCGGCATTGCGATCTGGCTGCTCGCGACATGGTGGCACGCAATGGATGCAGGCGTCTGGCGGTGGATCTGACCGCCGCCAACGAGCCTATTAGTCGCCAGTGAAATTCGGCGTGCGCTTTTCGAGCAGCGCGGCAACGCCCTCTTCGTGGTCCGCCGTGTGGTGCATCAGGCCCTGCGTATTGGCCGCGAGCTCCAGCGCGCCGTCGTAGGAGAGCCCGCGCCCCTGCCGCAGCAGCATCTTGGTCTGGCGCAGTGCGGCGGGCGGCATCGCGGCGACCTTGCTCGCCAGAGCCTGCGCCTCGTCCATCAGCGCATCGGGCTCGACGACGCGGGAGACGAAGCCCCAGTCGAGCATGGTTGCCGCGTCGATCACATCGCCGGTGTAGAACAGCTGCGCCGCGCGCGCCTCGCCGATGACGCGCGGGAGCAGCCATGTGCCGCCGTCGCCGGGGACAAGGCCGAGCTTGAGGAAGGTGACGCCGAACTTGGCGGAGGTGCTCGCGATCCGCATGTCGGCAAGGCACGCGAGATCGCCGCCCAAGCCAATGGCGGGGCCGTTGATCGCAGCGATCAGCGGCACGCGCAGATTATAGAGCGCGCGCAGCATGCGGTGGATGTTGTTACGGTAACCGTCGGCGATGTCGGCGGGCGACCCGGCGAAATTGCCCGTGCGGTTCTGCATTGCCTTGACATCGCCGCCCGCGCTGAACGCACGGCCCGCCCCGGTCAGGATCGCGCATCGAATGTCCGTGTCCGCGTTGATCGCGTCGCACGCCTCGACAAACGCATCGCCATCCCCCGCCTGGCCGAGCGCATTCATGCTCTCGGGGCGGTTGAGGGTGAGGGTGGCGATGGGACCCGACAGTTGAGGTTGCAGCACGTCTTGCTCTCGCCCTTCTGGTAGAACAAATTGGTTTTCGAAGCGGTGAGCTAGAATTCTATCCCTGACCGGAAGGTAGCAGCAACCGGCTCGCCCTTTGCATTGAGCCCTGGTTCGAACTTTGACCGCTCAAGTAGCAATTCACATGCCCTCGCGTCGATCGCCGGTGTGCCGCTCGTTTCACGTATTTCGCAACGTGTCGGGCTCCCGAACTCGTCTACATAGAGACGGTATCGAAGCGTGCCCTGCAATCTTCCAAGGCCTTCGAAGTCACTGGGGCCGAGCGGTCCGAGCGTCACCGGCCGTGGGGCACGCACGGCGTATTCATCGCGGGCAACGCGTGGGAGCTGGTTCGCGCATTCCTTCAATTGCCGCAGTGCGCTATCGAGCGGCGGAAGGGTGAGCTCGGCCTCTTCCCCACCTGACAATTCGATGTCGACCGGCCCGCTGTCTGGAAAGAGATCGACGGTCGACTCCGGCGCGGCGAAGACGAAACCGGACATCTTGTTGCTCGTAAGTGCAGTCGATGCGTCGATGGCGAAGCGCTTCTCTCCTCCGGAAATCGTTACCCGCACCGGCTTGTCGTCGCTCCATGCCCAATCTTGCGAATGCACCCGAAAGACGAACTGGCTGTCGGCACGGACCGAGAGGAATATGAAGAGCTGATCATCGTAGGCGTGGACCATGCAGCTCTCCGCGCTCGAGCTAAGCTTCCACTCCAGCTCGTGTATCGCCGTGGGCTGTGCGTGGACCGCAGGCGTCAAAAAGGGGAGTATAAGCAAGACCGGAATCGTCAAACGGATCACGCCCGCGCCTCTTCGACCCCCGCGCTGTTATGCCGCAGGGCGGCGAGCACGGTGTCGAGGATATGAGCCGCATTGAGCCCGGCCTCGTCGTACTGCTTCTTGGGGTCGTCCTGGTCCTGGAAGATGTCGGGCAGGCGCATGGTCCGGATCTTCAGCCCCTCGTCCAGCAGCCCGCTGTCGCTGGCATAGGTCAGCACATGCGCGCCGAGCCCGCCGATGGCGGCTTCCTCGATCGTCAGCACGACCTCGTGCTCGCGCATGGCCTTCTCGATCAGCGCGGTGTCTAGCGGTTTGGCGAAGCGCATGTCGGCCACGGTGGTCGACAGCCCGCGCGCTTCCAGCTGCTCGGCCGCTTCCAGCGCCTCGCCCAGCCGCGTGCCGAGCGAGAGGATCGCGACCTTGCTGCCCTGCTTGACGATCCGGCCCTTGCCGATCTCCAGCTTTTCGGGCGTTTCGGGCAGGTCGACGCCCGTGCCCGCGCCGCGCGGATAGCGGAAGGCAATCGGGCCGTCGTCATATTCGGCGGCGGTGTAGGTCATGTGGACCAGCTCCGCCTCGTCGCTCGCCGCCATCACCACCATGTTGGGCAGGGTCGCCAGATAGGTGACATCGAAGCTGCCCGCGTGGGTCGCACCGTCTGCGCCGACCAGGCCCGCGCGGTCGATCGCGAAGCGCACCGGCAGGTTCTGGATCGCGACATCGTGGACCACCTGGTCGTAGGCGCGCTGGAGGAAGGTCGAATAGATCGCGGCAAAGGGCCGCATCCCCTGCGCGGCGAGGCCTGCGGCGAAAGTCACCCCATGCTGTTCGGCAATGCCGACATCGAAGGCGCGTTCGGGATGTGCCTTGGCGAACTTGTCGACCCCCGTGCCGCCCGGCATGGCGGCGGTGATGGCGACGATCCGATTGTCGGTCTCGGCCAGCTTGGCGAGCGTTTCGCCGAACACGTTCTGGTAGTTGGGCGGTCCGCCCTTGGACTTCTTCTGCTCGCCCGTGATCACGTCGAACTTGGAGACGCCATGGTACTTGTCGGCGGACTCTTCCGCGAACTTGTAGCCCTTGCCCTTCTCGGTCACGACATGGATCAGCACCGGGCCCTGCTCGGAATCACGCACATTCTCCAGCACCGGGATCAGGTGATCCAGATTGTGCCCGTCGATGGGCCCGACATAGTAGAAGCCCAGTTCCTCGAACAAAGTCCCGCCGGTTACCATGCCGCGGGTGAATTCCTCGGCTTTGCCAAGCGAGGAATGGACGCGGCGGCTCATCTTCTTGGCGACCTTGGAGGCGAGGCTGCGCAGGCCGAGATATTCGCCGCTGGAAACCACGCGCGCGAGATAGGCCGAGAGCCCGCCCACCGGCGGGGCGATCGACATGTCGTTGTCGTTGAGGATCACCACGAGGCGATTGCCCGCCTGCTCGGCATTGTTCATCGCCTCGTAGGCCATGCCGGCGCTCATCGCGCCGTCGCCGATCACCGCAATGGCGCGGCCCGGCTTGCCCTGCAGCTTGTTGGCCATCGCAAAGCCGATCCCGGCGCTGATCGAGGTGGAGGAATGCGCCGCGCCGAACGGATCGTATTCGCTCTCGCTCCGCTTGGTGAAGCCCGAGAGCCCGCCGCCCTGGCGCAGCGTGCGGATACGGTCGCGGCGACCCGTGAGAATTTTATGCGGATAGCACTGGTGGCCGACATCCCAGATCAGCCGGTCCTCGGGCGTGTTGAAGATGTAGTGGATCGCCACGGTCAGCTCGACCACGCCGAGCCCCGAACCCAGATGCCCGCCCGTAGTGCCGACCGCATCGATCATTTCGGTGCGCAATTCGTCGGCCAGCTGGCGGAGCTTGTCGCGCTCCAGCTTGCGCAGGTCGGCGGGCAGGTCGACCGTGTCGAGCAGCGGCGTTTCGGGGCGATTATCCATACCGATCAGTCCTACAGCGTGGAATCGCGGCTGTCGATAAAGTGTCGTTCGCGGGGGTCCTGCGTGGTTATTTGCTGCACGCGGCGCACAGGCCGCGCAGCTCGACCACCGGGCGCACCTCGGCATAGCCTGCCGCCTGCCCCGCTTCGCGCAGCGCGCCGGTCAGTGTGTCGTCGTCGACATGGTCCGCCGCGCCGCAATCGTCGCAGATCAGGAAGATGCAGTCGTGGCGGCAGCCGGGGTGCGAATTGACGAGGAAGGCGTTAGCGCTCTCGATCCGGTTCGCAAGGTTGCCCCGCACGAAGATGTCGAGGATGCGATAGACGCTGTTGGGCGCGACCCGGCTCCCGCGCCGCTTGCTGAGATTTTCGGCGATGTCATAGGCGGAGACGGGGCGCGAATGGCGGGCCAGTTCCTCGAACACTTCGGCGCGCATGCCGGTCCAGCGTTCGCCCTGATCCTCGAGCGAGCGGCGCGCGGCGTCGATCAGCGCCTCGCCTTCATGTTCGTGATGGGTGTGCTTGTGTGCGGTTGCCATGGGCAAGAGATAGCGCGGGCCGGGGCCGGTTTCCAGATCGAGAGTGGCGCTTACGGTCAGACCCCCCGCCTAACGCAAATCAATCCTTCAGGAAGCTCGCCCGATAGACGCCCGGGTAGAAGTCCTCGAGCGCGGCGACCTTGGGCGCGTCCCAGCGGACGATATAGCCGTGGCGCGGATTCTTCGCGGCGAAGTTCTGGTGGTAGCTTTCCGCCGGATAGAAGGTCTTGGCCGGGCTTACCCCGGTGACGATCGGCCTGCTCCATTTTCCGCTGCGTTTCATCTGCGCCAGATAGGCGCGTGCGACCTTGCGCTGCTCCGCCGAGACGGGGATCAGTTCGGCATTATACTGCGAGCCGGAGTCGGGCCCCTGCCGGTTGCGCAGGGTCGGGTCGGCGACAACCGAGAAGAAGATGCGCAGCAGTTGGTCGTACCGGATCTGCGCGGGATCGTAGGTGATCTTTACCGCCTCGACATGGTCGGTCACGCCGCTGGAGACGAGCTTGTAGCTTGCCTGCCGCTTCGTCCCGCCGTGATAGCCCGAGACGGCGCTCTTCACGCCCTTCACATGGCTGAACACGGCCTCGACGCCCCAGAAGCAGCCCCCTGCGAAGATCGCGGTTTTGAGGCCGCTTTCGCGCGCCTTGACCTCGGCCATCGGCGCGCGGACGTGGTTTTCCGCCGCCATCGCCTGGCTGCAGCCCGCCAACGCGAGCGAGCCCGCAGCAATCAGGCCGAGAAGCGCAGGAGAAAGCTGCCCGATCACAGGATGATCGAGGCGATCCCCTCGACACCGTCGAATCGCGTCATCGCCATCGCCACGGCAACAATGCCGAATCCGAGGCCGAAGCTGCGAAAGAGGTCTGAGCGGAGGAGTTTCATGGCGTGTCTCTGGCACTAAAGCGTTTGCGATGCCCCCGATATGGGATGCCAACGCTTTCTTGAGAGTGAATTGGGCGGGCACGCACGGTTAAGCGTGCATGCGCCGCGTCCGATCACATTTCGGGCTTTAGAATCAGTGCCGGAAGTGACGCATTCCGGTGAACACCATTGCGAGGCCCGCCTCGTCGGCGGCGGCAATCACCTCCTCGTCGCGGATCGACCCGCCTGGCTGGATCACGGCCGTCGCGCCCGCTTCGGCCGCTGCCAGCAGACCGTCGGCGAAGGGGAAGAACGCATCCGACGCGACCGCGCTGCCCACGGTGCGCGGTGCGGCCCAGCCGTATTTCTCCGCGGCCTCGGCCGCCTTGATCGCGGCGATGCGGCTCGAATCGCGGCGGTTCATCTGGCCCGCGCCGATTCCGGCTGTCGCGCCGTCCTTGGCATAGACGATCGCGTTGGATTTGACGTGCCGGGCGACGGTCCAGGCGAACAAACAGTCCTTTAGCTCCTGCTCGCTCGGCTCGCGCTTTGTGACCACCTTGAGCTCGTCGGGCGAAATGGTCGCGCTGTCGCGGCTCTGGACGAGCAGCCCGCCGGTGATCGGCTTGACCGAAAGGCCACCCCGGCGCGGATCGGGCAGATCGCCGACCGTCAGCAGCCGCAGGTTCTTCTTCCTGGCAAAGGCTTCGCGCGCCTCGTCGCTCACGCTCGGCGCGATGACGACTTCGGTGAAAATCTCGCAGATCGCGCGCGCGGTCTCGCCGTCGAGCTCGCGGTTGACCGCCACGATCCCGCCGAATGCGGACACGGAGTCGCACGCGAGCGCGTCGTTCCACGCATCGATCAGCGTGCCCGATTGCGCGACGCCGCAGGGGTTGGCGTGCTTGACGATGACGACTGCGGGCGCCCCTTCGGCGAATTCGGCGCACAGTTCCAGCGCGGCGTCGGCGTCGTTGTAATTATTGTAGCTCAGTTCCTTGCCCTGCAACTGCTCGGCCTGCGCGATCCCGCGCGTGTGCGGCCCGGCGGGCGTGTAGAGCGCGGCCTGCTGATGCGGGTTCTCGCCATAGCGCAGCACGGCGGGCGCCTTGCCGCCGACCGAGAGATAGCCGGGGAATTGCTGCTGCTGGTCGGCGAAAGCGAACCACTGACTGATCATCGAGTCATAGGCGGCGGTCGCGGCGAAGGCCTTGGCCGCGAGTCGTTTGCGGAAATCGAGGCTGGTTGCGCCGCCGCCCTGTTCGAGCTGTTCGATGAGCGTCGGGTAGTCGGCGGGGTCGGTTACGATGGTCACGAACTGGTGGTTCTTCGCCGCCGAGCGGACCATCGACGGCCCGCCGATGTCGATATTCTCGATCACTGTGGCGCGGCCCGCCCCCTTCGCCACTGTCGCCTCGAACGGATAGAGGTTCACAACCACCAGATCGATGGGGCCGATATCATGCTCCTCCATCGACGCGACGTGATCGTCCTTGTCGCGCAGCGCCAGCAGCCCGCCATGGACCTTGGGGTGGAGCGTCTTGACCCGCCCGTCCATCATCTCGGGAAAGCCGGTCAGGTCGGACACATCGCGCACCTCGAGCCCCGCGTCGCGCAGCGCCTTCGCCGTGCCCCCGGTCGAGACCAGCTCCACGCCGCGATCGGCCAGTGCGCGGCCAAGCTGCGCCAATCCCTCCTTGTCGGAAACCGAAAGGAGGGCCCTGCGGATCGCAATATCGGTCAAAATCTATCCCATCTTCTTGAACAGCCAGGCGAAGCTGCCGCCGCTGCGCGGTGCCATGCCCTGCAAAACGAGCTGCTGGATCGGCTGCGGCCGACCGTCGCCATCGACGAAGAGACTATCCTCTATCGAAAGCGTGCCCGTATATTCTCCTGCCACCCGGAATTGCCAGTGCGAACCGTCGGGCAGAGCCAGCCCCGCGCCCTTGCGATCCTCGGAAAGGCGCGCGGCGATGCCCGGGCCGAGGTGGAAGCGGATGGCATAGCCCACCTTGCCGCGCTTGCCGCGCTTGCTCGCGGGCAGCAGCACGTCCTCGCCTGCCAGCTCGGTGCCGTCCTCGCGCAGCACCAGCACGCGGCGGTGCTGGAGGCCGAAGCGGCTGGCATAGCCATCGTGGCTCGCCTCGATCCGGGTCGCCCCGCCGCGCTTGCCGCCGACCGTGCGCCGGTCGACCTCGACCTCGCCCACGCCCGAGCCGAGCTTGCCCTTGATGAGGATCGCGGTCGAATTGACGTCTTCGAGGACCAGTGTGGAGTGCGCGGCCGTGGCGCGCAGGCCCTGTTCGATCCGCGCGGGCACCTGCCCGCCGGCCCAGGCCGCGCCGCCGCAATTGACGATGATCCGCTGGCCCTGCGCCGAAAGCTCGAAGGCGAGCGTCGAGGCGCAGCCCGAGCGGGCATAACGCGCCAGCGGCGGCGGTGCCGCGTCGAACTGCAGGATCGTCTTGCCTGCGTTCGCCCGGTGATAGCCCCAGCCGCGCGGTTCCTTCAGCGGGCGGGTGCGCACACCGCTCGCGCGGATCACCTCGTCGACGCGGTCGGCGCGCACGGCCCCGGCACCCTGCCAGTTGCCCATGCCGCCTTCGCCATGCATCACCGCGAGCAGCGGCGGCACGATCAGTTCGGAGACCGCGGCGATGAACTTGGGCGGCTCGGCCTTCATCGCGCGGTAGCAGGCATCGAGTTCGGTCAGCAGCTGGAGCAGTTCCAGTTGTGCGAGCGGGCTGCGCGACTGCACGCCGCCGTCCTCGCCCACGAATTCGCCCAGCGCGCGTGCAAGCCCCGCCTCGGCATAGAGGCGGCGCGGCTTGCCTTCGGGCAGCAGCAGCCCGGCAGCAACCAGCGCGCCCCAGCCGAACACCTCGGCCTGCTTGTCGAATGCCTTGGCGACCGCCCCGTCGAGCCAGCGGGCCGCCTTGTCGAGCGCGGCGAGGGTCCGCCCGCGCACCGCCTTGTTGGACAGGATCAGCGGCGCATGGACCAGCCAGGCGAGAATCCGCCGGGCGCTGATTTCCACCTCCCACGCAGGGCCCTTGCCCGGCAGGGGGTGCGCATCGAGCCACATGCGATGGACGCGCAGCGCGGTCGCCTCCACCTGCGGGCGCGCGCCGGAACCGGCGAGATCGCGCAGCCAGGCATAGGAATGGATATAGCGCTCCATGGGCGGCGCCGGACGCGAGGAGCCGGGCGCGAAATCGAGCTGGGCGATCGGCAGCTTGACCCCGTGGACGAGGAAGTGCCCCGCCCGCAGCGCCATCCCCGCCGCGCGCTCTCCGGGCAGCGGCGGCGTGACGGTCGCCAGCACGCGGCGCTTGGCGGGCTTGGACAGGGGCGAGGTGAGCATGCGCCCGCGCACACCCGCGGCATAGGCCATGCGTACCAGCCGCTCGACCGGGTTGACGCGCGGCGCGCCGATCTCCTGCGGCACCAGCGCGCGGGCGGGGGGCAGCGCCTCGACCTCGGGCCCTTTCGCTTTCGCGGCGGGCAGCGGCGCGGGGCGCTCTTCCGCAGCCTCGGGACGGGTCAGCGCGGTCGGCTCGGGCTTGTCGGCCAGGGTCATGATGAGCTGGCGTGCCGCGCGCTCCTCGCGGTCGTCGCCCGGCCCGGGCGCCCCGGCATCCATCTCGCGATCGGGCGTTTCATCCGGGGCTGCGCCCCGCGCCGCGTCCACCGAACCATGATCCACCCGATCCACCATTATTTGTCCCCGCCCTTGAGAGCCGCGATATTCGCGGCGTAGCATTCCGGCCCGCCCCTGAATGTGGCGGAGCCCGCCACCAGCACGTCCGCCCCGGCGGCGATGCAGCGTGGCGCGGTGTTCGCATCGACCCCGCCATCGACCTCCAGGAATATGTCGCGCCCGGTCGCATCGATCATCCTTCTGATCGCCTCGATCTTGCGCAGCTGGCTGTCGATAAAGCTCTGCCCGCCGAAACCGGGATTGACGCTCATCACCAGCACCAGGTCGACCATGTCGATCAGATATTCGAGCACGCTTTCGGGCGTGCCCGGATTGAGCACCACGCCCGCCTTCTTGCCGAGCGAACGGATCGTCTGCAGCGTGCGGTGCGCATGCGGCCCCGCCTCGGGGTGGATCGTGATGTGGTCCGCGCCTGCATCGGCAAAGGCTTCGAGCCACTGGTCCACCGGGCTGACCATCAGATGCACGTCGAACGGCTTGTCGCTGTGCGGGCGCAGCGCCTTCACGACGGCAGGCCCGATGGTGAGGTTGGGCACGAAATGCCCGTCCATCACGTCGACATGGATCCAGTCCGCGCCCGCCGCGTCGATGCCGCGCACTTCCTCGCCCAGCCGGGCGAAGTCGGCGGAAAGGATCGACGGGGCAATCAGCGGTGTGGTCATGCGCAAGAGCGTTTCGCAAGGCGGGGGCAAAAGGGTCGGATTGTTCCCCTTAGCGGTTCGCGAATCGGAATGTGACGGCTGGCCGCGCGTTTTCCACCGTGCGCACCCGTGGCCCTGCGAGGAAGAATGCAAATTCAGCGGAAATTCAGCGGCTTTGCGCGAATTCGCGGATTTGACGCACACCCGCCGCACCGCGCGGGGGGCGATAAATCTGACTTGGACGGCACTGATGAACGCGAATTTTCCTGTTACCCTGGGCGCACGCGCTGCGCTGATCGCCGCATGCGGCGGCCTCGCGCTGGCCCCGGTGGGTGCACAGGCCCAGCGCTACGCGCAGGTCATCGGCAACGATATGAGCAAATGCTCCGGCAATGCCGGCCCCGCGGTGCGGCTGACGATCGAAGGGCTGAAGTCGAACGCCGGCAACCTGTTCGTGCGCACCTACCACGCCAAGCGCTCCGACTGGCTGAAATCGAAGCGTTATCTGACGCGTCTCGATACGAAGCCGCAGGCGGGCACGATGACCGTGTGCGTGCCGCTGCCCGCTTCGGGCACTTACGCGATCGCGGTGCAGCACGATGTCAACGGCAATCGCGAAACCGATTTCTCGACCGATGGCGCGGGCATGTCGAACAACCCGAAAATCGGATCCTTCCTCGGCATTCCCACCCCGCCTTCGGTCGACAAGGCGAGCTTCTCGGCCGGTTCGGGCGTCACCAACCTGCGGATTACGGTGCGCTACCGGGACTGATAACGGCGCGAGCGCGAATGGAGCGCCCCCATTTCCGACAGAAAGATCCGCGCCGTAACGCCCGGAAACGCCCCCGCGTTCGCTAGCTATCGGCGAGAAAGTCGCTGACCGCCTTGAGAAATTCGCTCGACGCCGTCTCCCTGCCCAGCAGCAGGTGATTGCGGGTGTCGAGACCGACGAACTGGCTGTCCGGAATCTGCGCGGCGAGCGCCTGGCCCTGGGCCACGGGAATGCGCTGGTCTCCGCGACTATGGACGACCAGCGTGGGCGCCTGCACGTCCTTCAGGCGATGCCGCACATCGATGCTCGCGAAGGCTTCCAGAAAACGGACCGCATTTTCCGCAGAGGTCGTGCGGCGCTGGAATTCATCGAACCATTCGAGCTCCTCTGCCGTCGCATCGGGCATGAAGGTTTGCGAGAACAGCCGGCGATAGGCCGGGTTGGACCGCCCCCATCCGCTCTTGGTGAGGGTCATGACCGCCTCGCGCTCGCTCACTTCCTCGGGCTTGGCGGTGTGGCGCCACCCCGCCGCGTAGCCTCCGAAAAGGATGAGATGGGAAACGCGGTCCGGATGGCGCGCGGCATATTCGATCGAGACTGCCGCGCCCTGGCTGATGCCGAGCAGCGGGAAGCGGTCCACCTTGGCCGCGTCGACCACCAGTTCGAGATCGTTCACAAAGCTCTCGAACGAAATGTCCTCAACATCCCAGTCCGACACGCCGCAACCGCGCTCGTCGTAGCGTATGAATTCGTGGTTCTGCGACAATTCGCGGAACAGCGGGCTCCAGATCGGGGCCTCCCAGTCGAGTTCGAGATGGCTCAGCCAGTTCGCCGCCTTGACCAGCGGAGTGCGCCCCTTGGTGCTGACCGATGCCCATGCGATCGATGCGCCGTCCCTGGTCTTGGCGAAGCGGATCGATTGCCGCGCAGGCGCCGGAGCCGTCCCCGCCGGTGGGGCGGGCGCGCGCGCGGGGCCGGGAGGCGGCGTGCCTGCAAAATCGGGAACGGTCAGTTCCGCCTCGCGGAAGCGCGCGGCTAGCCGCTCGGCAAGCTGCGATGCCTGGACGTGTTGCCCGGCCCGGCGCCGCGCCTCGACCGCCGCCTGCGCAGCGTCCGGATCGCATGCCATATCGGCAAGCCAGCGGTCCGCCCATGCGACCCGTTCCGGGTCCGGGCATGCCGGATCGCACGCGAGCCGCCTTGCAACCCGCGCGCGGGTCAATGCCAGCTTCTCGCGCTCGCCCTCGAGCCAGCTCGAAAAGGCATCCTGCCCCGAAATATCGCAATCGCACAGCAAGCCCAGATTGGCGCTTTCCCAATAGGCGGACAGATGCTGCCGGCTCAGGCTTTCACTTTCGCAAGCGCGTTGCAGATCCACCACATCGACCTGCAGACCCTTCCTCTCCAGCTCCACCCAGTCGCCATAGGTCAGCAAGACCTGCTCGCTGCGATTGAGGATTCCGCGCAACTTGCTCAGCGACCAGCGAAGGGCGCCGCGCGGATCGTCGGGGATCTCCCACAAGAGCTCGCACAGGCTTTGGCGCGAGTGCTTCTGGTCGACGAGGGCAAGGTAGCCGCACAGCGCCCGCGTCTTGCGCGACGCGGGGAGCGCCAGCTCCGTTCCCTCGTGCGATATCCGCAGGTCGCCCATGGCCCGGATTTCAATCATAGCGCTGTGCCCTGAAGCCGCGATCCCAGGAGGTATCCTTATTCTTTCGGCTTGCGTTTCTGCAATGCAGCATTTTTTCGCGGCTCGTGGCGACCGGCGCGCTCCGCCCCCGAAGAACATCCTTCGTCCTGTCATCGCCAAGGGTGGCTGGCCGGAAGCGGCGGCTCAATGGTCGGGGGGACCACCGCATCCGGCCAGCGGTCCGGTCGCCGCATCCTCGAAGCACGGCGACCGGAGGGGGCGACATCAGGCGGCCTTGCTGTGGTCCAACGCGATGTCGAACACGGTGGCGGCGAGCCTTGCTGCCACCTTGTAGGGGTCTGCATTGGCGCCCGGGCGGCGGTCTTCGAAATAGCCGCGGCCGCCCTGTTCGACGCCCAGCGGGATGCGGATCGAGGCGTCACGGTCCGCTCCGCCGGCCCTGAATTCACCGATCGAACAGGTTTTGTGCAAGCCGGTCAGGCGTTCATCCAGCCTGTCGCCATAGACCGCGATGTGCGCATCGTGGTTGCGCGAGAGACGCCGGACCGCCTCGTATATCGCATCGAGGCCCCCGTCGGTGCGCGTTGCGGCGCTGGAGAAATTGGCGTGCAGGCCCGCGCCGTTCCAGTCGCCCTTCACGGGCTTGTTGTCGAAGCTGACGACCACGCCATGCTTTTCCGCCGCACGGTGAAGGAGGTAGCGCGCGATCCACATGTGGTCTGACATGGCCAGCAGACCGGCGTCCTCGTTGTCCCGACCGCGATACCCGATCTGGAATTCCCACTGGCCGGGCATGACTTCGGCATTGAGGCCGAAGAAGCACAGGCCCGCCTCGACGCACAGGCGCGCATGCTCTTCGGCAACAGGGCGACCGAACGCCCGGTCGATGCCGACGCCACAATAATAGGGGCCCTGCGGGGCAGGCGTGCCGGTTTCGGGAAAGCCAAGGGGGCGGCCGTTTGCGAACAGGGTATATTCCTGTTCGAAGCCGATCCACGCGTCCTCCCGGTCCGCGCCGGCACCCAGCAGCTCGCGAAGGTGTGCGCGGGCGTTGGTCGGGTGTGGACAGCCATCGGCGTTGAATACTTCGCACAGCACGAGGTAGTGGCCGCCCTCGCGGGTGGGGTCGTTCACCACGCGCACCGGGATCAGCGCGCAATCGCTGTCGTGTCCTTCGGCCTGCCCGGTGGCGGAACCATCGAAGCTCCATTCGGGAAGGTCGCCCGGCTTGACCTGCGCAAGCCCGAAGTCGTCGACGAAGCGCGCCTTGGAACGCAGGCCCTGCGTCGGCGCATCACCGTCGAGCCAGATGTATTCTGCAAATGCCATGATCGCTGTTTTCCTTGTTCGGTCGAGGGACGTGCCGGACGGGGACGGCCCGCCGAAGGCCGCCCCCGCCGCACCATGCATCAGAACCCGAAGCCGATGCCGACCCGGCCGCCCCATTCGTCGTCGCCGGTATTGGTGCCGAACCCGGCGGACAGGTACACCGAGTCGCTCACCCGCCCGGCGAAGCTGCCGGCAAGGCCCTGCTGCCCGTTGTAGGTCGCCGCATTGACCCAGACCGAGACCGACTTGCCCGGGATGATCGGCGCGTTGCCCATCGCCATGGCCTGCGCGATCCCGCCGCTCATCCGCTGGTCGAGGTCTTCGAGCTGGAAAGAGAGATCGGCGAACTGCCCTTCGAGCACGCCGACCCGGCCGGTGAGCGCGGTGACATCGGCGCTGAGCACGTCGAACTGGCCTTCGAGCGTGCCGACCCTTCCGGTCAGTGCGGTCACGTCGGCGGCCAGCGCGTCGAACTGCGCGTCCTCCACGGCGAGCACGGAGGGCGAGTAGGATCGCTGGAAGGCCCTCATCGCGGCGCCCTGGGTGAACGCGGTGCGGCCCAGCGTGCCGTTCTCGTCGGCGGTGACGAGGTAGATCGTGCCGCTCTGGCCGTCTGTGCCGTTTTCGAGGCTGGCGACCTGGACCGTGTTGTCCGCCCTGCCGATGGCGATCTGATTGGTGGCGGACGTGGTCGCGCCCGCACCGATCGCGGTCGATCCGGTGAAGTCGGCTCTGGCGCCAATGCCGATCGCCGTCGCGTTGCCGGCCCGGGCAAAGGCAGAGCGACCCAGCGCCGTGGAACCCTCTCCTGTCGTCTGCGCACTGCTGCCCACCGCCGTCGCCTGCAGCGCCGGAGCGAAGCTGGAATAGCCGAGCGCGGTCGAGAAGTTACCGCGCGCCTGGCTGAATGCCCCGAAAGCCAGTGCCCCGGTCCCGGCAGCGCTGGCGCCGGAACCGAAGGCGGCCGCCTGAACGCCGCTGGCGCTCGTACCCTGACCCACAGCCGTGGTGTTGAGCCCGCTCGCCGAAGCATTCGCGCCCAGCGCCGTCGTCAGGTCGCCATTGGCAACCGCATTCGCACCCAGGCCCAGCGCGTTCGACCCGGTTGCCGTCGGGGCCGGGCCGGTGCCGTTGACCGCCAGGAAGGAAGCGCTCGCAGTTGCCTGCTCGATCGTCAGCATGGCCGCATTGAGCTGGCCGAGATTGACCGCGTCCGTATCCGCCGTGCCGTCCGCGACATTGACGATCCGGCGCTGCAACTCGCTGGACCCGACCGAAACGGTGTGTTCCTCGTCGGCGATCGAGCCGGCACCGAGCGCGACCGACGAGTCGCCGCTGGCAGCGGACCCGACGCCCAATGCCATCGCAACCTCGGTCGACGCATTTGCTCCGTTACCGAGCGCGATGGCACCCGATGCGTCCGCAAGCGAGCCGCCGCCCAGGGCCAGCGCGCTGATCCCGTTCGCCTCCGCATAGGTGCCGATGGCGATCGTGCCGTTTTCCGTCGCGTTCGTCTGGTTGCCCAGCGCCACCGCGTTCATCCCGCTGGCCTGCGTCCCCACGCCTATGGCGACGGTGAAGTGGGCGCTTGCGATGGTGTCGTACCCGCCGGCGAAGGACTGGCTGCCTAGCGCCTCCGAATGGGCGCCGATAACGGTGGAAGCATAGGCGGATGCGGATGAATCCGCACCGATCGCGACCGCGCGATCGCCCAACGCCTGCGCGCCGAGGTCATCGGAATCGTCGTCACCGCCCAGGGCGATACTGCCGCTCCCAACCGCGTCAGATTGCTCGCCGAGCGCGATGGACGTCGCGCCCTGTGCCCGCGAAAGCCGACCCATGGCGATGGACGCCCTGCCATCGGTCCGTGCATTGACACCCACCGCAATCGTATCGGTATTGCGGGCGTCGCTTTCTGCGCCAATGGCGATTGCCCCGGCGGAGAACGTCGCGGCGCGGTTGCCCACCGCTATGGAATTGGCATTGCTGGCCCCGGCATCCCGGCCGATCGCGACCGTATTGTTACCGGATGCCGATGCACCGGCGCCGAGCGCCGTGCTGCCGGGGGCAGTCGCCTCCGCCTGCGAGCCGACGGCGGTCGCGTTACCGGAGGTCGCCGTGGCGTTCGGGCCGCAGGCCAGCGCGGTATCCTCGCTGTCGCTGTCGGCGGCCGCCGTGCCATCGGCCACGCCATCGCCGTCGGTGTCGAGCACGCAGTCCTCGGCCGCTGCCGGGGTGGGGTCGAAGATCGACACGGCAAAGAACGCTGCGGTCGAAAGGAGAATGGTCCTGGTCATCATGCTGGTATCCTGTCTTGCGTGGACGCAGGGCCGGATTTCCCCCCGAATGGGGCGGACAATATGGTGGTACCGCCCGCCCCCAGGGGGCAAAAACAGCGTCCCTGCCGTTTCTGCATGACAGGCCAGCGTGTGAGCGAGCGTGCGAACGACCGTGTGAGCCCGCGTGGTAATTGGTGTTTTTTGCAGCTTGGCGCGGTTGGAGGGGCTCGAACCCCCAGGATTGCCGGTCAGGCGACTCCGGCGTCCACCAGGCCGTCACGCCCCCGTGAAAGCGCGCGCCCCAAGGGGGAGGCGACAAGAAGAGGCTTCGATGTGCAAGGCTGGCGCACCCGACAGGATTGCTGCGCCGCTACGCGGCTGCGCCATCTCCGCGCCTTCGGCGCTCCGATTCCGAACGCGGTTCGAACCGTCCTGAAACGCCAAGGGGAGCACCCCTTCGCAGGGATGCTCCCCTTGGCGCGCCCGGCAGGAAAATGATGGGCACTGTAATCATTGGGAAATTCTGGTTTCACTGCCCTCGTAACGGCAGCTGTGCGCCCCAAACCCGGTCATTAGCTAGATCGCCTTCAGTTCCCGAAAGCAGCCATGGTCGTCACGCCTAAGCAATGTCCGGTTTTTGGCGCGTCCTTGGCGACTAACGAATGTCCCGAAGGGGGTGGCTTGGCGACGGTCTGCTTTCGGCTGTACGAGTGCGAAGCTAACCGCCATTTCATGACTTCCTCAATCGTGCTTCCGACTGACCTCAGACTTTTCAGTCTGAAGCATCACGCCGCCGATCGAGCGTCCGCATTGCGTCAAGAATGTCGTCGATCGAAACTGGCTCATCCATCTCAGGCGTTTGGCGCATGGCGGGCTGATTTTCGACCGCGTTCTTGTCGGACGCCCATAATGCAAGGATCGAGCGTTTCACTTCAGGTTCCAACGACGGATGCCCGGCGACACTGAATGGATCGAGATAGCTTGGAATTGATCGCGACATTGTCTTCCTCCTTTCACTTGTGTCGCGCGCCGCAACCAAGGGTACGGCGACTTATGCTGCATGCAGGTACCGGGCAGGTGCTATTCCGCAAACTTTGCGCGGCTATTTACCTGCCCAGTAGCCTATAGTTACCCGAGTTGCGCAGTTCTTGGACCCGACAACCGCCCGCGCAATTGCCGTGGCTGCTTCATCTGCTGGAGCGCCGCTATCCGCCGGTTGGTGGCTGGGTGGGTCGAGAACAGCTCGCCCACCTGCGTCGGCACGATGTAGAGCTGCGCCGCTGCTGGGTTGCGCTCGGCGACCTCATTCGGAATGCGCTGCGCGGCGTGCGATATCTTTCGCAAGGCCGAGGCAAGCGCGTCCGGATCGCCGCAGATCTCTGCTCCGGCCTTGTCCGCACCGAACTCGCGCGTTCGGCTGATCGCCATCTGCACTATCATTGCAGCGAAGGGTGCGAGCAGAACCGCTCCGATCAACGCCAGCGGATTGTTTCGACTATCGCTCGAGAAGAACATGCCGAAATTGGCGAGCATCGAAATCGCACCTGCGATCGTCGCCACCATCGTCATGATGAGCGTATCGCGGTTGCGGATATGACCCAATTCGTGCGCCATCACCGCGGCAACTTCATCGCGCGAGAGCATTTCAAGCAGCCCAGTCGTAGCCGCGACCGCCGCATTTTCGGGATTGCGCCCTGTCGCGAACGCATTGGGATGTGGGCTATCGATCACATAGACTTTGGGCATCGGCAGACCGGCGCGCTGCGCCAGCATGGCAACAATATTGTAGAAGTCAGGCGAGGACCTCGCCGTGACCTCACGCGCACCATGCATCGACAGAACGATCCTGTCGGCCTTCCAGTACGTCACGATATTCATTGCGGCCGCCACAGCGAGCGCGATCAAGGCGCCGCTTGTGCCGCCGAACATGTAGCCGGTGCCCATGAACAACGCGGTCAGGGCAGCGAGCAGACAAAAGGTCTTTATGTAGTTCACTGTTCATCCTCCAACCAAAGTGGAACATACCAAGAATACCTGCTTGAGATTTAGGAAACCCATTGACCTGTTCAATATCTCTCACCCTCGAAAATTCGGGGGTCATATCGCTCGATGCGAATGATCGGAGTTTCCTTGTACAAGCCTGAAATCATGACGATAATTTTTGCGCTCTACCCTCTTGAAACCGCTTTTCGCCAAACTAAGTCGCTACTGCCGGGCGCTAATTCCGGGTCCGGTTGGACAGAGGGCGTCGGCTCTTTCGTTCCCCGACGCTTCTCGTGCCCAGATTGCTCAACAAGGAGGATTTGGAAATGAGAACTG
>MDTG01039569.1_pt1 | contig 20747 bp, 17 predicted proteins | sample 811421 | NCBI WGS metagenome assembly MDTG01 (sample SAMN05326645, study PRJNA326480) | marine metagenome | isolation source: seawater | place: Pacific Ocean: South East | collected 2011
GCTGCTAATACCTTCAGGCCCATCCACGAGACCGCCATCACCCCGCTGAATAAGCTTGATTGCGGCAAGATCACTGGCCACCAGTAACCGCCCCGCAAGCCGTACCTCGGCGATGACACGCATCAGTCGGAAATTCATAGATTCATGCGAAAGATGCCAGAAGGGTCGCATAGCCTCCAGCCGCTTTTGTAACGCATCAGACAACTCAACGGACTGGTCAGAACGATGTAATAAGGCAATTGAAACAAATTCAAAAACTCTCAAATCAGTAGAGAAACCCTGCATTGCCTCATCCAGTTGAGGGATTACAGCCCCCCCCCATACATCTTTCAGAGCGTAGTAAATGCTAGCATAGTTAGCCATTTTTCCACCACTTCTTCCGGCAAAAAATTCAAGATTCACACTCCAATTAGTCAGTAGTCTTTCTCATTTCGGACAGAGTAAATTTTTATGTCGTTTCGACGTTTGAAAAGTGGGGTATTTGACAAATATCAGATTCATTCTGTCGAACTTGGCATATTGTTATCAGCATGAAGCATCTTCCAAGATAACTCATTAATTAAAAACATTCCCAATATTATTTCTCTATTTATATTGGCTTGGAATTTTCACTTTCTGCAGTACTGCTTCCAACCTAGCACCGAGCATATGGATACTATGATGTTGCTCGGCATATCCCCGCATTGCTTTGCACCACGCGTTCCCATGTGCAAGTGCTGTCTCGATTTTTTCTGCGGCGCAAGAAAGATCATCGCGAGGCATAAGCAGATCTTCGAGTTCAGGATGCTGTTTTGCCAGATCAATCAGATGACCAACTTTCGTCCCCACAACAGGGATGCCGCGCGCAGCCGCCTCAATCCACAACATCGAGCATCCTTCATAACGGCTAGGCATATAGACACAATCGGTTGCAGACCATATGTCGTCAGGAATTCCCTTTGCATAGGAGCGGACAAGAATATCGTCACGACCTACACACAAATCTGCAAATCTCTCTGCCTCTGCTGGATCGGGGATACAGACAAGCAGGCGTCGCCCCATCTGCTGCGGTAGATCCCAAATTGATTCAAGTCTCTTTTCAGGGGACCAGCGCCCGGCAATCAGAACCACATCACCTTCCAAGTTCTGGCGGATTTTAGCATCAGCTTTCTCTTGTCCAGATACGGGACGTAACCGGTCGAGATCCGTAGCATTTAGGCAGACATGACCATTGGGTAGACCAAACATCTCCAACGCTTCCTGACTAACCGCTAGGAAGAAGGGGGCGCGAGCTGCCGCTTTGCGCTGAAGCCACCACAACAAAGACGTTTTCAACCGCCCCAGCCAACTTGGTGGCGGCGCATAACGAAGCGTCATTCCATACCCGCCATGAAAGACCGGAATGCCAACATGTCGCTTATGCCAAAGTGAATACCAGTCGGCAGTGATAACAAATTGCGGCCCAAAGACTTTTGCCTGAGCTGGAGCCCGCATATCGACAAAAAAGTCCCTAAGTTTCGATGGAACAAAACGATGCAGCAACATCATCCAACGAGCCGTCGGCACAAGGCACCGCACATCATGCCCGCGCACACGCAAGGAACTGGCGAAAGTCCATTGCGCGAGCGCTACACCGCCAGAAATTTCACGAGAGGGGATGGCAACAGCAATCTTCATTGCTGAACCTCCTGCAACAGATCGATAATACGCGGAGCATGGACCTCTCGTCGGAATATGTCCAACTCCTCCTCAGTACGAGGGCGAAACCGCGCGATGGCTAGCCTAAGCACCTTCTCATCAAGTTCTTTATTCGTATTGATGGCAGTGCCAAGATGGCAAAGCTCTACAGTACGGCGAGTTATTGACCGACGTGACCCGATCGCCAGTTGCGGGAGAAGACGCACAGCATAATCTGCCGTTTTGACAGTAAAAGCGTAGTCCATGTGATCTGGCACAGGGTTAATTGCAACATCTACCTGGTCCATCAAGTGAGCGAGAGCAGAAGCATCCAGATTGGCATGAATGTTGAGAGTTCCCGTTCCATTCCAAGAGTCGTAAATGTCTTTAATTTCCTCTCGAGACCACTTATCGACAAAGACAGCAAGGTCTACATCACAGCCAAGCCCAGCAAGACACTGGGTTATTTCCTTAAGTTTCTTGCCACCAACCAGACCTTGATAAAGCACACGCAACCTCTCCTTTTCAGAGGGTATTTTTCGGGGAACACGTGGCAATTGCGCGATATCGTCGGAGGCACCGTTGCGGATAAGCCATGTGCGCGGCAAAACACAGTGCCGACGCATCATCGCACGTCGCTGGGCATGCGTCGTAACAATCAGCGCATCAGCGCGACGCAATAACCAGCGTTCCATCCTATGCTCTATCGTCGGGGCAGAGACTAGTGCCAGATCACGCTGGTCAATAACGAGACGCCTGCCACGCAGCATTGCAAGCAGCAAAGCCTGCGTTAGCGCCGAACGATAAGGCGGGAGAGACACAACAGCAATTAGCGCTGGGCGATGCAAGGTTAGCCAAGCTTCAACCAACAAACGTCGCCATGTGGGTTGAACGGACTGAAACCCGCCCCCCGGAAGGCGCACACGCCACCCGTCTGCTACAAGCTGCGCAATAAAAGCGTACATACGCTGCCCGGCTGCCGAGCGGCTTTCCGGCGTGAAGTGACTCCAATAAACAATGTTTCTCACGCCTCGTCTCCCAATCGCGGCAATACCACAGTTCGGGGACGCTTCGCTGGCCTTACACGTGTGGCGATTTTATGCCCCAAACGCCCAACGGATTGCATCAGAGCGAAAAAGAGCGCAGGCCCTCGAAAACCAAGCCTGCTTAAACTTGCATGGTGCCGGCGAAAAAAACACATATCGTTGCGTAGACACCAATATTCGTAGGCAAGCCGTGAGCGAGCGTGCTGGCCACCACCTTTCTGGTATGCACGTGGCAAATGATAAAAAATAGCAGATGGATCGAGTGCGATCTTCTTACCATCCGACCACATCCGAAGCTGTGGGTCTGTTTCTTCACGCCAGCCATTACCCCCAAAGCCAGAATCTGGAAGATAGCGCAGCAGCAAATCTCTTCGCCCAAGATATAGTGCTTGTGTGGCTGCGCATTGGATGAGCCCCCCCATCTCGTTAGTCACACCAAAGCTTGGACGGTTTTCGATAAGGGCAATTGTGCCTGTTTTCCATGCATCATCTATCGAGGAGAGATAATGCACGACGCCCGCAATGACATCCGCACGCCCGGCATCAAGATGGGCGGCCAACCCCGTGTAATAGTCTGGAGCAGGGAAGGCATCGTCCTCTCCGAATGCGACGAGCTCAGAAACAGCGTGCTGCAAACCCAGAGCCTTGGCCGCTGGTGCTCCGGATTGGTGACCGGTTGCAATTGCAATAATACGAGGCTGTGAGGCTTCAAGCGCTAGCGCCGCAACCTCCGGTGACAAAGGCCCATCTTCAACGATGATGATTATCCCAACATTTCTCTGCTTCAAATAATAGGGCAATACACGCTTGAGAAGTTCTATCCGCCGATATGTGGGAATGATGATATCAATCACATAGTTTCCTTTCCCATCAAATCCTCTTTGATTGCGAGTAGAAAAGCCCATGATTCAATAAAATAACGCCGAAAAAGGCGGCGCGGATCATGAACGACACGCCAAAGCCATTCACTATGAACTTTTTGCACCCATTTGGGAGCGCGGCTAGCGGTTCCCGTGAAGAAATTGGCACCAGCCCCCAACGCCATTGCATGACAAGCGCCAATCTTCTGACGATGATAATCTAGCCAGATTTCCGATTTCGGTGCCCCAACACAAAAGAAGAGGTGTGTAGTCCCATGCATCCGGATTTTACTTGCCAGTTGGCTCGAATAATCAGCATCATCTTCAAATCCAAAGGGCGGAACAAGCGTCTGAACGAATAGAAAATTGCGTTTTGCGAGTTTTACCTCAACGCGCAAAGCAGTTTCGATATCGCTCACAACAAAAAATGGTCGGCATCGTTCTGGCGTAAGCCTCGCAATAATTTCCGGAAACAGGTCCGCGCCCGTAACGCGCCCCGGCAGCTTGACCCCACGCAACCGCGCATAGAAATAAATTGGAAAACCATCAGCCGTAATGATATCGGCACGACGATAGGCTTGGCGAAACCCTTCGACATGACGCATTTTGACGACATGGTCTAAGTTAGCCGTATACAACATGTTCGCGGAATGTTCGGAAGGAACGCCCACTGCGATCTGATCGGCAATTTCCGCCGATGATAAAGGAGAAAATCGAAGCCCAAATATCAACCTTTCAGGCATGCAACACCTAATCCAAATACACTAAAAAAAATGTCCATAGAAAATAAAAAAACACCACAATTCTAATAATAAATGCCTTCCCTTCAAAGCAAAAGCTCCGCGCCCTCCAAAAGAATAATGCCCCTTTACTAGGCAATCAAACCAGTCAAACGAGCAATTCAGCAGCTAAAAAAATCCTGTATGGCTATTCAGCCAAATCACTAGACCTCAACCCATGGGTAATCCTTGACCAACGGCCAGCGGTCTTTACGCGCACTTCTGGTCCATTCATTATCATCAATCTGGTCAATTGTTGGCCTAGGTAGCAAGTCATTCAACAAGTCGTTTCTCACGAAAAACACATTAAATCCGTGCTTATGGCTCCCCACCATTGTATAACCCTTGCTGGTTGATAGCTTTATCATTGCCAACAAGGATACCGATCTAAAATCAAGTTCCCCTCCCCTCTTATCCATAGCGTAAAATCCATCACTATATGGAATCGTTAATGCCAAATCAGACGGAATAATGTTATGTATTTCAAACACGCATATTCTCGGATTGATGACCTCGATAGCTTGCCAAATATAGTAATCGTTTCCATCCATATCCAAACTCAGCAAATCAATCTCGCCGATAGCACCAATTTTCTTAAGAAGATCATTAACATTGGAGCGAGTAATCCAAGCATGCTCTATTGATGGCTCAACCAGCAAACAATCCTTCTGGCCTTTAAAGAATCTTTTTGCCGCCCTGACATTCTCAGCACTTCCATCGAATAAATAACCTTTAAACCCATGGTTAATTATTAGATTTGCCGCCATACATTCATCACCTGTGCCACAACATATTTCTACGACTGTACGCTTCTTTTTACCAACAAGCGACAATAGGTACAGTATTATTCCATCTTCCTCAAACTGACTATAACAACGAAACCCGGAATCTCTTATATCTTCAAATATTTTAACATTTTTTTTTGCAGCATAGACCCATTGACTCTCTATCATCTTCTGCATCTGGCCTTGAACAGAAGATATATTTGACCTCTTATTCAAGAGACTTTTCAAATATCGATACAGAACCATGACAAATGGTAATCTTTTGATTGCTTGCTTGACACCCACTAGGTCTGCTCCAAAATTTATATAAAACCCGCCGCAACAATATTCTCCATTCAGCCTCTACCGCAACTTTCAAAGCATGCAGTATGCCAGAACCAGCTAAAAACATTCCCCCCAAACTTCAAGCAACCTATCCAAGTCTTTAACGAAAAGAATCATCACAGTCGCAGATTTTGCCGCCCCTCGACATCCATTGCGCAAGGTCAGCTAATATCTATCACAGCACTCACAAATATGATAACGGTAGCAAGCTTACACCTTGAAATCCATTAATAATAAGTTTTAATCAGGTTTTTATCATATGATTATTCCAGTTATTCTCAGTGGTGGCTCCGGCAGTCGGCTGTGGCCTTTATCAAGGAAATCCCGCCCCAAGCAGTTTCTGCATTTATCCGGGACGTCAGATACGATGCTGCAATCAACGGTAAAGCGTGGCCAACTGGTTTCCAGTGATGCCCCCATTATCGTTAGCAGTGAAACGCACCGTTTTTTGGCCGCAGAGCAGCTTCGAGAAATCAATGTTTCTGATGCCGCCATCATTCTTGAACCTGTAGCTCGCAATACGGCGCCAGCCATCTGCCTAGCCGCGTTAGTGGCGATGGAAAAAGACCGGAATGCTGTTTTGCTGGTGATGCCCGCTGATCATTTCATACCGGATCATGACAAATGCGCAAAATATCTAAAAACAGGGATAGAGGCTGCCAGATCAGACAAGATTGTTTGTTTCGGCATTACCCCAACCGCCCCTGAAACCGGATATGGATATATAAAGGCCGATAAAGGTAATGCTCAGACAATTGCGCCAATATATCCGATCAAAGAGTTCACTGAAAAACCGTCACAAACAAATGCAAAAAAATTCATAGAGTCTGGGGATCATTACTGGAATAGTGGAATTTTTTCTTTTAAGGCATCTGTTTTTATTAATGAACTGGAAAAATTCGAACCAGAAATTGTTCCCATATGTAGAGAAAGTCTGAAACACAGTCAATCCGATCTCGACTTTACCCGGATCGATGCACAATCCTTTTCCACCGCCAAAGATATTTCAGTTGATTACGCACTGATGGAAAAAACGGATAAGGCCGTCATTGTGCCAATGGATATTGACTGGAGCGATGTTGGTTCTTGGGGCGCGCTTTGGCATCTGGGAAATAAGGATTCCCAACAAAATGTTGGTATCGGGGATATTTTGCTTGATCACGTTACAAACAGCTACATTCATTCATCATCTCGCCTCGTCAGTGTCGTCGGACTAGATGATGTTGTGGTTGTCGAGACAAAAGATGCCGTTCTGGTCGCCGCCAAGGACAAAGTCCAGAATGTTCGTAATATTGTCACCCAGCTTGGACAGCTTGACCGCAATGAACATCTATTACATCGCGAGGTTTATCGACCATGGGGGAAATATGATTCCATTGATAGCGGTGACCGATATCAGGTCAAAAGAATAACCGTTAACCCCGGAGAAAAACTTTCAGTTCAAATGCACCATCATAGATCAGAGCACTGGGTTGTCGTCAAAGGTACTGCGAAGGTAACCAAGGGAGAAGAAACCTTTCTCGTTGGTGAGAACCAGTCAACCTATATTCCACTTGGATATATCCATGCACTGGAAAATCCTGGGAAAGTTCCTTTGGAACTGATCGAAGTTCAGTCAGGCACTTATCTTGGGGAAGACGACATCGTCAGGCTCGAAGACCGCTATGGAAGAAGTCCAGACGAAATCTGATTTTATTCCGCATGATGAGACCAGCTCTGCCCCCACCCCAAAGCAACAAGAAACATGAAACCAACCCCCATTGCTGGCATTTGCACACTAAAATCCACAAAACTATGTGCCGCAACCGTCAGACAGGACGCCACACCTGCAATCGGATAAATCTGGTCACGATGTCTAGAAACTAGACCAGATGCATTTTTTGTGAAAACCACAACAAACATAATCAAACACACCAACAGCGTTAGAAAACCGGTACCAAAAGCAAATTCCAGATAGCTGTTATGTGCCAAATCCCACGTTGCCCAAGCGACATTCTGTTGTTTGAACTGGCGAAACCCGGGTTCGAACGCACCATAGCCATAACCTGTCACGGGGGATAACTTGATACCGTCGATTGCCCTGTCGTAGACAGCAATGCGAATTGCTTGATCATTTTCAGTTTGTTCAAACCGCTGATCCAAAATATCACCGCTAAACCAGAAACCGGCAATCAGCAAACAAACAATCCCCGACACAGACCACCCAGCAATTTTGCGCGGCAGCATCCGTGCAACAAAAAGGCCAATCAGGACGGCCAGCACACCAATCATACCGCTGGCAAAACCAGCGCGCGAATGCGTCAGCATCAGAGCCGTCCCAGTGGTTAACCCCCCCAGGATCGGCAACCATGCCTTTTTCATCACCCCATCCATCATTTGCCGGATCATTTCACGCCCTGCACTGCCCCTTCGCAAATCATGCGCAAGCACATTCACAAACAAGACAACTGATGCAATGAGCCCCATTGCCGCATAGGTGGCATAACTGTTGCGGTTAATAAATGTACTGGTCAAATCCCCTCGATAAGCCGTTTTGTCATACCAAAGGATTTTCTCCCAACCGCCGAAAAATACGGTAAGGCCGTAAATCGCATAAACAGTCGAAACAATAACGAAAAACTTCAACATGATTGCCGCATTCGCGCGGTCACGCCCGTGCCTCGCGGCAAGCCAGAATACACCGGCATAGGCAAGCAGCAGCATCAAGGCATTACGCGTAAGTTCCGGATCAATCGAAACATATTCCGCCATATCCCGGCCAAGCTGTGCTGCCGCCTCGCCCCACATCGGGTGGGTGGCCGCGGGTAAAATATCCGGGGTAGCCTGGATCACAATCCAGATGACAACGGGAATAAAAAGAACTGCCGGAATAGCAATACGCTTCATAAACCGGCTTTCGCCGCGAACCGGGTCGGCAAATGCCGCAACAGCGTCAAGCAAAACAAGAATGCCAACCCAAAGGGAAAGAATGGACCATGCCCACGGCCGGTTCGAACCAAACGGCAGAGGCGCAATCGCAATCAGGGCAAGCAACCCGTAAAACACAAACCGGCGCACAAAATTCACGTCCCCATTCCTTTCCCCATCCCTATACTCTTGTCGTATATCCATGCTCTCCCCATCTGATCAAGCCGGAATAAAGCCAGTCTGCCTGCAACCATACAAATTCCGATCAAAATTCGATCAAATCGCGGCTGCGAATGGTTGCCGCCAGCCCACAAATTCCGTATAGCTTTCGCATTCGTGCCGCATCATATACAAGCGGTTACGTTGGGGTCGAAATATGGGGGCCGTTTTGAACAGCACGACCAAGGTCAGTTCGGTGATGGATAGCAGCACGCGTGAACATAACAAATCACGCATGAAAAGCCTGACCGATCGCATTTCTCAGCAAGGCAACAGTGACGAAATCGACCTGCAGGAACTGTTGCGTACATTGTGGCGTCGCAAATCTGTTATTTTTTCCGTCGTCGCAATCCTGACGGCTCTCACAACCCTGATCGTGTTTCAGGTAGCACCGCGTTATACCGCAAGCACCAACGTTATTATCGATGGCCGGAAATCCAACGTTGTCGATATCGAAAGCGTGATGACGGGCATGTCCGCCGAAATGGGCGCACTGCTAAGCGAGGTAGAGGTTATTCATTCCTCCTCGCTGATCCGGCGCGTGGTTGAAAAGCTGAAGCTGGAACAGGACCCGGAATTCAACGCGGAGATTGCCAAAAAATCATGGCTGGCATCGCTGCTTGATCCCGAAAGCTATGTTTCGCGCGATGTTCTGGTCTCGCTTGGCCTTACTGGAAACGAAATCCTGCTAAGCGAGGACGAACTCACCGAACAAACAACCAACCGTGTCGTCAAAGCCGTCCAAGGGCAGCTAGAAGTCGGCATTGTCGGCCGGTCCCAGGTCATTGCAATCAACTTTACCTCCACCAATGCGCGCAAGGCATCGCTAATCGCGAACACCATCGCAGACCAGTATATTGTCGATCAGCTTGAAGCAAAGTTCGAAGCAACCCGCAGGGCAACATCTTGGCTGAATGATCGCCTCGGTGATTTGCGCGAGCGCGTCGAAACAACCGAACGCGCTGTCGAGGATTACCGCGAGACAATTGCGGCAAGTTCCGGCCAAAGCAGTTCGATGACGCAACAGCAGATATCGGAACTGAACTCGCAACTGATTCTGGCCCAGGCCGACCGGGCAGAAGCACAGGCACGCCTGAATCAGGTGCAGCGCCTGCTGAGCAGCAGTTCGGATCTGGCATCGGCAGCCGAAGTGCTGAATTCGCAACTGATCCAGCGCCTGCGTGACCAGGAAGCCGAGGTACTGCGCAAAGTATCCGAACTTGAATCGCGTTATGGCGACAAACACCCGCAAATGATCAAGGCGCGCGCAGAACTTACCGACCTGCGCGCCTCGATCGAGCGCGAGGTCCGTAAAATCGCACAAAGTCTGCGAAACGAAATGGGGGTTGCCGATGCACGCGTCGCCACCCTGCGCCAAAGCCTTGGACAGCTCGAAACCAAAAACAGTTCCCAGAATCAGGCCGAAGTCCGCCTGCGCGAACTCGAACGCGAAGCAAATGCCAACCGCCTGCTGTATGAAAACTTCCTGAACCGGTTCAAGGAAACAAACAACCAGGAAGATATTCAGCAAGCAGATGCCCGCATCATTGCCCGCGCGGAAGTCCCGGTTGATCCATCTGCACCAAAGAAAAAACTGACTGTTGCGGTTGCACTTCTCGGCTCAATGTTCCTTGGTGTTGTTCTGGTCTTTGTTCTCGAACAGCTTGACAATACCTTCCGTGGTGCCGAACAGATCGAACAGATGACCGGTATTCCGGCAATTGGCATGGTCCCGCTTTTAACCGGGACACTTTTGGGTCGGACCGATGTCGGACGATATCCGACACAAAAACCCGGATCTGCGACAACGGAATCCGTTCGCAGCCTCAGAACTTCATTGATGCTGTCAAACGTCGATGCACCGCCCAAGGTGGTTGGAATTACCTCAACGGTCCCGTCCGAAGGAAAATCAACCCTCGCCGCCTGGCTCGCACAGGTTGCTGCAACTTCCGGGCAACGTGTCCTGCTTGTCGATTGCGACTTGCGCCGCCCGACCGTGCATCGCACCTTCGGCGTCAGCAATGAAAACAGTATCGTCGAACTTCTGGCAAATGAATGCTCGCTGGACCAGGCAATCAAGAAAGATCCGGAAAGCGGCATTTATGTACTTCCGGCCAAGAACACTCAGGCAAATGCCCTTGATCTTCTGTCTTCAAGCCACATGGCAGAAAACCTCAAGGCCCTTCGCACGCATTTCGATTTCATCGTACTTGACGCGCCGCCTATTCTTGCCGTTTCTGATGCAAAGGTCATCGGCCTGATGGCTGACAAGATGCTTTACGTTGTAAAATGGGACGGCACACCTCGTGCACTGGTACAATCGGGGTTAAAGGAAACGGTTGAAGCGGGTATCGACCTTGCCGGAACGGTTCTTAGCCAGGTGAATGTGAAAAAACATTCCAAATATGGCTATGGCGATTACGGATATTATTATGGTCGTTACAAAGACTATTATTCGAGCAAATAATCGATGAAACGCTCCATTTTGCGCCGACTGCCTGCCTGTATCGGGCTGGTCGGCGCGGCTTTTCTTATCTGGCTTGCCGTTCCGCGTACTTTTGCCTCCATCATGCTCGCGGTTTCCAAACCGGCATACGAGCAGATCAATAATCCCGCCCTTCCATTGGCCGATATCGCGCAACTGAAAGACCGCTTGCTCCGCGTGATTGACTGGGTCGACGAACGTGAAGTGCAAACGCGTCTCGGTTATGTCGAACTCGCCCTTGCCTCTCGGGCAGAAAATGAAGCCGAACGGCAGAACCATCTTGCTCTGGCCGAAACCGCCTTTGAAAATGCCATCGCCCATTCGCCGATGGATCCGTTTTCATGGGCACGGCTTTGCTACATCAGGTTGCAAACCGGTGGTGCTGAGGACGGAACAGCAATGGAGGCGCTATCAACATCGCTTGTTACCGGTCCTTACGAAAGATCCCTTGCAATTTCACAGATCGAATATGCCGCAATCCTGTGGGATCAACTTTCCGAAGACGATCAGAAAACCATCGAGGAAAAAGTGCGTTGGATCGAAACACTTGAACGCCGCGATCTGATTGCGCTCGCAAAGCAAAATCCCAAAACGATGACACTCGTCATACGTGCCATGGCGGATGGCGATATTGACCGCTTCACCCGTTTTATTGTCCAGCTGAATAAGTAATCTGCCACTTAGCTGCTCGGACAAAGCCGCATACAGGCGAAAGCTGTAACCCGGCTAAACCTCTGTCCGCATCACCTCGCGCTTTTGCAACTTTCCAAAATCAAAATCCAACCCTGAAGCGCCAAACACCAACAAACCAGCAACCATTTGACATGATTGAAGGCTGAAAAAAACGCCACACATGTGGCATAAATAACACATATACGCCTGTTTCCATCAGATTTTCGCCATAAACCGCAAAGAATGCTTTGCCGGTTATTTGGGAACCAGATAGTATTTAACCAAGTAGATAGGGTCGGTTCCTGTTTCGGGAACTGAATAAGGTTTTCGAAGGGAGATATGCTATGCGGCGCTTACAGAAACTGGCCGTTGCGACGGCGTTGGCTGGTAGTGTTTTCTTCGGCATGCAGACACTTGCTTATGCCCAGACAAGTGCAGCACTAACTGCCGAGATGGGATCTCAGATTGACGGTGCTGCTGCCACCCCGGAAGCATTGAGCGCTATGGTTGCCAATCTGGTTCAGACCAACCCGACGCTTGCCGCTGCAATTGCCAAGCGCGCAACGCAAAGCAACCCGGCTGCTGCCGCACAGATTGCCCAGGCTATGGCACAGGCAGCCCCGCAGCAGGCAGCGGTTGCTGCTGCAGCTATCACTGAAATTGCACCGCAGGCAGCTTCACAGGTTACTGCAGCCGCTGCATCGGCTGCTCCGCAACAAGCCGCAACAATCGCCGTTGCGGTGGCGGCCCGGGCACCGGCAGCGGCGCCACAAATCGCCGCTGCGGCAACTCGCGCGGCACCGCAATCGGCCTTGCAGGTCGCAGCTGCTGTTTCGCGTGCAAACCCGCAAGCCGCCAGCCAGATCGCGGCCCAGGTTTCTGTCGCAGCGGCCCAGTCCGGCTCAACAGCTAACTCGGGCACAATCGCGGCAACCGTCGCGTCGGCATCCCGTACCAGTGCAGCTGCGATTATTACTTCTGTCGCCGCAGCAACCGGAACCTCGGTCGCAGCCATCGCATCACAGGCTGCCCAGGGTGCCGCAACAGCGGCCCAGGTCGTCGCATCAACCGATGTCACAGTTCAAAACGGTTTGAACGCCACGGCGCAGGCAAGTACTCAGACGGCGACCAGCACACAACAACAACAACAACAAACAGTGACAACAAGCACACCTGTTGTGGAGCAACCCGTTGTCCAGGAAAATCCGGCCCAGACCGGCAGCCCGACCTGATTTGACCGAAAAAACACGTTTCAGATATTGATTTGAAGGGGAATACAAAGTGAAGGTTCTCAAAGGGGGATTACTCGCAACCGTTGCCGCTGGTGCTTTGGTTGCGGCGCTGACATCTTCTGTCAGCGCGCAGGAAGCCGTCAATCCGGATCAGGGCGTTGCTCAGCGCACCGCCGAAGGCTACGAACCGGTAGGCGCAACCGTTGGTTCATTCCGTCTCTTGCCGAAGCTGGAAGTTGTTGAAGAATTCAACGACAACATCTTCAAGGAAGAAAATGACGAAACCGACGATATGATCACCAAGGTTAAGCCGACCCTTAACCTGCGTTCTGACTGGAACAACCATGCACTGAACCTTGGTGCTGGTGCCGATTTCGGGTTCTATGCAGATTCAAGTGACGATGATTACGAAGATTACAACGCCAAGGTCGATGGCCGTTTTGACGCCAGCCAGGCGCTGACTTTCAATGGCCTTGGCAGCTTTGAACATCTCCATGAAGAACGTGGTGGCGACGATGTCGATGCCGATGCCGCCGATCCGGTTGAATATGACCGCCTGAAAGCTGAATTCGGTGGCCGGTTCAAGCCGAACCGTATCAGCCTTGGCGCAACCGGTCGCGTTACCGATCTCGACTATGATGACAACGCAGAACTTGATGGTGGCACCACCAACAACGATGACCGTGATCGTCAGGTCCTTGAAGGCGAACTTCGCGCCGGTTACGAAATCCAGACCGGTTATGAAGCATTCGTCAAAGGCGTTCTCAACGACCGCGACTATGATTCCGACGTCGACGATAATGGCTTCAACCGTGATTCAGATGGTTATAATATTCAGACCGGTATCGCCATTGACCTGGACCAGCTGATCCGTGCCGACCTTGGCGTTGGCTGGATGGAACAGGACTATACCGATCCATCACTTCGCGATGCGGACGGTTATTCGGCGGATGCGACCGTTCGCTGGAACCTGACCGAACTGACCACGGTTCGCGGCACCTTCGCACGTGCGATCAACGAAACCACAACTGATGACGCATCGGCAATCGTTGCCACCAGCTACGGCCTCGGTGTTGATCACGAATTCCTGCGTAATCTTGTTGCCACAGCCGATGCCAACTATCAGAACTCTGATTATGAAGGCATTTCGCGTGAAGACGATCTCATGAGCTTCCGTCTCGGCCTTGATTACAAACTGAATCGTAATTTCTTTGCCGGTGTCAGCTACAAGTTCGAAGACCGTGACTCAAACGTCACGGATCAGAGCTACGACAACAATATTTTCGCCATCAAGCTTGGCGCACAGTTCTGATCTGTACCTGAATAACATATCTCCAAAATCCCCCGACCATCCTCGGGGGATTTTTTAATACAGCAATATGTCTCGACCCTGCCTTCACAAGGGATCAGGTTCTATTCGCTGTTACTTCTTTAGATTTCTAGCTTCCGGTAAAACACTTCAAACTTTACGCCAGACCTGCCAGACGACCGTGCGGGGCTCAGGGGAAATCAGATGAAAACTTTATCGAAATTCATGGCAGTTGTTCTGCTTTCAGGCAGTCTGCTTGGCACCCATACTGCTTCGGCATGGGCACAGGCTGCTTCCGGAGCAGGCTCTTCCTCCGGAACGGGCTCTTTTAGTGGCGCTGGCGCTGCCGCAGGTGCTGGCGCGGCTGGTGCATCAGCGGTCGGCGGAATAACCGCCGGGGCACTCGCCGTAGGTGTTGCAGCCGCGGCTGCCATCGGTGTTGCGGTCGCTGTCGCCAGCACTACCACCTCGCAAAGTAATCTTACTCAGGCCGAAAAAGATCTGATTGACAATGCAACGGATGCTGCATCGCTGGCAAATGCCATTCAGCAAGTCACACAGGGTCGGATGGACGGCGCTAGCAGTACGCAGAGCACGCGTGACAGCGCAATTGCCGAGGCGGTATCACGCGCTATCAAACGCAATCCGGCAGCAGCTGCAACAATTACAACCGTCGCCATCGGCGTTGCAAACGGTTCAAATGTAAGTATCGATGAACAGGGCAACATTGTTGTGACCGTTGTTGCCGCAGCAACGGCTTCCGCACCGGATCAGGCAGGTGCCGTAACAACCGCAGCCGCCTCGGTATCGCCTGCACTGGCTGCGGCCATTGCACAATCCGCTGCAACCGCGGCTCCGGATCGCGCAGCTGATATCACAACTGCCGCAATCCGGGTTAACCCGAGCCAGGCTGCGGCAATTGCAAAGGGTGCCGCAACCGGTGCCCCCACACAGGCAGCAGCCATCACCACGGCCGCAGTTGTCGCGGCACCAACGCAGTCGACCGCCATCACCAGCCAGGTTTCAAGCGTAAGTGGCATTAATGCAGCGGCTGTCCAGCAGGCCGCAACAACCGCCCAAACCACCCAGACCGCTTCGAACAACACCAATGACGGTCAGGATCAGGATATCGGCAACACGATCACCGTTGTGACCGAAGAAAACCCAAGTCAGGATGCCAGCTCAAACTAACCCGGATTTGTCTGAGGCAATGCTGGCTCCCGCTCTATATAATGCTATAATCCCTTCGGGTTCCACCCGGAGGGATTTACGTTCTAAAGGTTTTAAGATGTTGCGTTCTGTCGGTTTTCTTCTGTTGGCTCTATTCGCCCTGCTGGTATCGCAGGATGTCTATGCGCAACAGCCAGTCTATACTCTTGGTTCCGGCGATAAACTTCGTGTAACCGTATTTGGCGAAGAAGACCTGTCGGGGGAATTTGAGGTCAGCGGCAATGGCCAGATATCTTTACCGCTGATCGGAGAAGTGGACGCAGGCGGCAAAAACCTACGTGCGCTTGCCGATGTGATCGAAGACAGGCTTCAGGAAGGCTATCTCAAGGACCCGAAAGTCAGCATTGATGTCCTGAACTATCGCCCCTTCTATATTCTGGGCGAGGTCAAGGAACCAGGCAGCTATCCCTATGTCAGCGGCATGAGCGTGCTTAACGCGGTCGCTCTGGGGGGCGGCTTTACTTACCGTGCGGACAAGGAAGACATCCTGATTATCCGGGGGGGTGATGAAAGCCGTAAACCGGAAAAAGCCACCCCCGAAACCGTGGTTCTGCCGGGCGATATTGTTCGCGTTGAAGAACGGTTCTTCTGATAAAGCACCCTGATTTCCCCAAAAGCCCGGTCGATACCGGGCTTTTTACATGATTGAATATTGTCTTCCCTGCAGCCGAAGGCATGTCAGCCGGCCACTATAATAGGCCCCCGTATCAATCCCTATGCGGTTCGGCCGAAATTCAGGTTCATCCGTGATCGTATGGCCATGCACGATAACCTTTTCGAAACCGCCGGTATGCGTCAGGAACGGCTCCCGTATCCATCGCAGGTCTTCGGGTATCTGTTTTTCCAAAGAGCGATCCGGATTTATGCCCGCATGAACAAAGCAATAATCACCAATTGTCACGGCCTCCTCAAGCTGCTGCAAAAATACCAGATGCCCGCTCCCTTCCATCCGGGATCGAAGATCCTCGGCGACTTTTGCAAGCTTCCCGGCTGAAAGCACGCCCGCAGGCATACCAACCCCGTAACTCAGCAGCGTCTCTGCCCCCCCATAGGAAAGCCAGGACGTACCTTCTTCCGGATTATTAAGAAAACGCAGCAGAAACTCTTCGTGATTGCCGATGATTTTTGTCTGTCTGACACCGGCATTGTCAATCTCCCGGATCATATCAATCACTTTGCGGCTTTCGGGACCACGGTCAATATAATCGCCCAGATAAACAATTCTTTTCGCGATACCGCTATCGACCGGGTCGCGCTGAATTGCAACAAGACAATTCTCGAGAAGATCCGCCCGTCCATGAATATCGCCGATCGCGTACACGACAATATCACCCGGTATCGATGTTTCTCCCAGAAAGACCGATTGCGACCTTTCGTCGCCCTTTTTCTTTCTGGCAAACCAGGAAAGCACTATTTCCTCCCAAAGATTTTGATATCGCCCGGCCGGATAAATCAGGCGCCCATATCGTGCCACGAACGCCTGAAAATAAAGCCTATCTGCTTTCAACAAGGGTCATGGCGATCCAGACACTGTAAATCTTGCCATTCGGCCCTGTATAAGAAAACTGTCCCCACCCGTCCTGCTCCTCAAGAAGCTTCAACGGCGTTGCCGACGGCATCTGAAACGCAATCTTGTAATCTGTACCCGGCCCGATACGGGCATTAACCGTATCAGAAGTACTGTGCCAGATTTTTACCTCGTCATCGGGAAGGGGAACCGTATTTTCGCCTGCCACGCTTGCCACTTCTGTCACGACGTCTGTATCATTTACATTCTCGGACACCGTTTCAGATTCTTGCGGGTCAGTGGATATTTCGGATGCACCGACCTGATCATCGGCAGAAAATCCGGCGGCAACCTGTTCAACGGTTTCGACACCCCCTACTTCTGCCGTTTCGCGTTCGTTCAGGCCTTGCGCATCCCCCGAAATTCGCTCGATCGTACGCCCGTTAATGAGCAACTCATCAAGTCGCCAGCAATAACTCTGCGGATTATCTTCACAAACATACGTAACCCGCCCGTAAAATGGTGGCGATACATTTTCCTTGCCCAGCGTGCCGCGAAAATCCCACGCGAATTCGCCAAGCCGGTTGCCGGGTACCAGCATCGTCAAACCATATCCATGCACATCGAGGGTCGGCTTCACGGCTTCGATAATACCGGCATAAATATCAGCCGGACTTGGAGAAAACCGGCCTTCCTGCTGTTTTTCCAATTCCAGTCGATGCTGATAATAGCCCCATCCCCCTGCCCCCGCGATGGCCAGAAGGATTAAAATGAATATCAGTTTCTTCATAAACTTGAACTCAACCCGCGTGCGCAATTACAACGTCAGTAACATCAAAAGCTTCGTCGAGGCATGCGATGCTATTTCGTAAGTTCCTGCTTGTGCGTTTCATATTTCGGGTGATCCGGGTTCAAAAACGCGACATCATTTTTGATGTCATCAACACTGATGTTTCTGTCTTCGGCAATACGCAAAACCCAGTGAATTACCCGCCCGCGGCCTGTCCAGGTTTCTTCCGCGTTATCGGGGTTACGATATTTCGGTACAACCTGCTGCTTTTCTGCAACTTCACGTTCCCCTTCTTTGGCAACGCGACTTTTCGATAATTCGGGATAAAGATCATAAATAGAAAGACCTGCATCAAAAAGCTTCTGATCAATCTCTCCGCGCAGATCGGAAATAAACTGGGATTTACGATTTTCTACTTCTCGTTCTGCGTCTTCCATCAAACGCTTTAATTCGGTATATCCAAGCTTGGAAATATCAATCCCGCTGATCATAAAATTTCTCACCCGTCAGGTTTTATTGGTCAAAGCAAAATACTCCGACCGTTCGATTTACAATTTATATCGAAATTCAGATAAAACTACAAACAGCTGACTTATGAAATCCGCGCTAAATCAAAAATATTTCGGGAATCGAACTCTGGGCCGATTATTCATTCCAAACCGAATTGAATAATCCGGCAGCAGCCTCTCAAAGCCACCACCGGATCATTTTAATCATCAGTCAACTCTGAAAGAGATCACTTCATCGTCGGCATGACGAATTCGGCACCCTTGCGAATGCCCGTTGGACCGTGCAGATGATGATCAGTAAACGGTGCCCTAGAACTCGTAACGCGCTGCCACACCAAAGGTCAAAGGTGCGCCGACATCCACACCGGTGTCGCTCCGATTGGCTGTGACATAACGCTCGTTAAAAAGGTTTTTGACATAACCGGTGAATGTCATGCTGCCAACGGCATATTCCGCATTCAAATTCACCAGCGTCACCGGATCGCTACGCCGCTCTCCGACAACGGTGGTGCCATTGGTGACAAAGTTGGAAATACTGTCACCCTGATAGACAACGTTGGTCCCGATCATAAGACCGTTGTCAAAGGTATAGTTGGCTCCGACAGATGCCTGATATTTCGGCGCAAACATGAATTCATGGCCGCTATAATCAACGCCATCCGATACAAAAGAATTATATTTCGTATCGCTATACGACCCACCTGCATGTAACAAAAGCTGCGATGTCACCAGATATTCCGCTGAAAGTTCCGCACCGGCCATCCGGCTATCGGCGGCATTGGCCACCTGACGATTATTACTGGCATCACGGAACGTAACCTGCTGATCGGTCCAGTCGGTGTAATAAATATTGGCATTGGTCCGCAAACGACGGTTCAGCCAGTTACCACGCCACGCCAACTCATAAGTATCGGTAAATTCCGGATCATAAGGCGTATGCAAGGTGTTTGCCCTAAGGTTTACTCCCCCACTACGATAGCCTCGCTGCCACGTAAGACCGACGAGGTGGCTTTCCGTCACATCATAACTCAATCCGAGCTTTGGCAATAAAACGTTCGAATTGATGCTTGCATCGGTAAAGGGAGTTATGCCACCTACAGGATAATTGATCCGCGTATGATTGTCTTCATAGTCCCAACGAAGCCCTGTGATCAGCGTCCAATCATCGACAAACTTCCAGTTTGCTTCACCAAACAGCGCATAACTGTCAATTTCAACCTTGCCCTGCTGATCTAAAAGCACCGAACCGGGATCAGTCAGTTGGTCATCGATCTCGCCGGTCGTCCGACCGATATAGGAGCCAAAGAACCCAGTCAGGTTCTCGTAATCATAACCAAGTCGGATTTCCTGACTGGCAAGGGTTTGTTCGTGATGACGAGTAACTGCTCGCGTATCTGCGGCCCCTTCATCGAAATCAAGAGCCCCATTATAATCAACAAATGTTGCCGAACTGATGCTGGTCAGAGTCCATTCATCGTCCAGATACCAGTCGAGCTTGCCCGTTACCGCATTCTGATCAAACTTGTGATAGGTTTCGGTATTCTCGTACACATTGAAGTAATCTGGCACACCGTCATTTGCATCAACCGCATTAAGTCCGGCACGCTGATCATTATGCGAAAAAGTCAGCAACACATCGACATCATCCGACGGCAGGAACAATAGCTTCCCGCGCACATTGGCCGACCGCAAAGGATTGGCATCATCGCCCAATGTCGGGTTATTGATGTATCCATCCTCGGTTTGATAATCGACGGCCAACCGTCCCGCCAACCTGTCTTCAATCAGTGCACCATTGGCAAGTGCCGATGAACCCTTTTCACCATAGCGGCCAAGATTTCCCTGCACGGCGAATTCGGGGGTAAATGTCGGGTCTTTGGTTTTCATCACCACCGCACCGGCAAGCGAGTTACGCCCCTGTGTGGTCGATTGCGCTCCGCGATAAACTTCAACCTGCTCAACATCCCAGACCGAAAGCGGATTGGCCGTCAGCAGACGGTTGCTTTGGATCGCATCGTCAACATAAACCGAAATCGCACCGTTAAGGGCGGCTGCTCCCTGTTCGTCAAACCCTTGGATCGGAACACCGCGAATACCCCAGTTTTCGTTGCCGGACTGAGTATAGACACCGGGCGTTCCACTCAGCACGTCCTGAAGAGTCTTCGCTCCTTCTTTGCGGATATCTTCGCTGGTGCTGACAGCAACACTCGACAGTGTCCTGTCCTGACTGCGCTGGATTTTCTCACCTGTAACGATGACTTCTTCTAGCTGAATAACTTCCTGCGGCACTTCCTCGTCTGCAAATACCGGCGTGATACCCAGCGCGCTGGAAGCCACCGCCAGCGCCAAAGAGTTTTTACTAAAAACGTGCATTACCTTGCTTCCCATTCAGAACCACATTTTTTCAAGCGTTGCGGTAAAGAAGTCAGAAGGTTCA
>MDTG01296666.1_pt1 | contig 20746 bp, 14 predicted proteins | sample 811421 | NCBI WGS metagenome assembly MDTG01 (sample SAMN05326645, study PRJNA326480) | marine metagenome | isolation source: seawater | place: Pacific Ocean: South East | collected 2011
GCCGTCCGCCCAGTACTTGGTGCACATGTAGTAGAGGTGATCGCTGGTGGTGAGCTTGCGCCAGTCCTCGAGGATGTATTCATCACCTCGAGCATGGGCTTCCTTGACCGGACCTTCGAGCTTGTAGAGCTCCGATGCCGCGTTGTCCTGGATCGGGTTGCCGAGCCATGCGGAGAGATCCCGCTCGGTGTCGGCCCATGATCTGAACTCGGGAACCGCGTACTCCCCCGCCGGCTGATGGGTGTCGACCACCTGCGATGGCGTGAGGAAGTCATTGTGCCCGGGATGTCGATCGAAGACCTTCTCGGGAAGCGCGTCGAGGAACTCGAATATTCCAGTGTCCGCCCATTGATGCTCGCCCAGGGTCTCGTAGTCCATGAAGAGATTGCAGAGGTGGCCATCTCCGTTGATCTGATCCACCCAGCCGGCGAACTTCTCGGCGGTGAGCGGCCATTCCTTCCAGTCACGATTCGAGAATCGAAATGCGATGTCGTCGGAAAGTCGGTAGTTCTTCAGGAGGACTCGAATCGACTCACCCCCGTTTGCTGCGGTGGGTGCGCCTCCCGGAGGACAGTACGGATAATTCGGAGAGCGTCCGTCCAGGTGATCATCAAGGCCTTCACAGATGATGGCACGATGGCGCCCCATCTTCGCGATGGTGCGTGCGACCGAGTCGTTGTAGATCAGTTCGGTGTTGCGGAAGACGGTCGGTCGGACCCCGAACAGACGTTCGATGCGCGCCTCCTGAAGAGCGACCTGCTCCTTGAACTCATCAGGCGCGAAGATGTAACTCAGTGAATGGTGCGAGGTCTCGGCGAGGAACTCGACCGCTCCGGTCTCCGCGCATTCCTGGAACAGCTCGATCACTTCAGGCGCCCAGGCCTCGAACTGCTCGAGTGCGACCCCGGAGATCGAGTAGGCCACTCGGAAGCGGCCCTCGTGACGCCGGATCAGGTCGAGAATCCGGGTCGTGGCGGGGACGTAGCACTTGTCGGTGACCTTGCGACAGATCTCCTCGTTCGCTTCGTTGTCGAAGTAGAACGGGTGGTCCTCGAACACCGAGTACTGCTTGATGCGGTACGGCTGATGAACCTGAAAATAGAAGCATACGCTAGTCACTCCCACAGGATAACGCCCAGAGCTTGCATGCGGGCATCATGAACCATTGGAATGTAGACTTGGTGACATGACCACGATGAACAGAAACCGAATCGCCGAATTGATCGCCGAAACGTCCGTTCTGCACGGTGACTTCACACTCAGAAGCGGCCGAAAGAGCACGTACTATCTCGACAAATACCTGTTTTCGACGCAGCCGGAGATTCTCAGCGGACTCGGGGCGCTGTTCGCGGAACGGATTCCAGCCGAGACGGATCGCCTCGCGGGCGCCGAACTTGGCGGCATCCCTCTGGTGAGTTCGGCGTCGATCGCCACGGGAAAGCCATGCCTCTTCATTCGAAACTCGAAGAAGGAGTACGGCACCGCCAAGCAGCTCGAGGGAAGACTCGAAGCGGGCGACAAGGTGGTTCTTCTCGAGGACGTGGCCACGACCGGCGGACAGGCACTCGAAGCAGCGGAGATCATTCGCGAAGGCGGTGGAGAGGTCCTGAAGGTCATCGCAACCATCGACCGGGAAGAGGGTGCGCGGGAGAATTTCGAATCGGCAGGAATACCGTTCGAATCCATCTTCACCCGGACCGACCTCGGCGTGGGCGACTGAACGCCTCTGCAGAACTCATTGGTCGCGGTTGTTCATGCTTTCATCGGTTGCGATGATGTCGGTGAGCCCTTCGGCAAGCTTGCGAACCCGACCGGTCCGCTTGCCGATGGTCGATGAAATGTAGGACTTGGCCTCACGCTCGTCGTTGACGCCCCAGACCTTGTTGATCAAGGTCACCGCCACGACGAGCGGTGCGTCGTCCAGCACGACAAGCGTGTTGATGATGTCGAATTCCCCGAAATCGAGACCGCCGGGAAGAACGCTTGCCAGCCATGCACGGACGGGTTCATCAGCGTTGGAATAGACGTTCGTATAAAGGTCGAGAACCTGATCTCGGAATTTCACCATTTCGGGCAGGTCCGCATCCTCATCGTCGATGCTTCCCCGTGCCGCGCAGAGCAGGAGTGCCAGATCCTTGAGGGACTGGAAACCATCCATCCTCCGGGCGGATGCGAGGGCATCACGCCTCCACGGCTTTCCGATCGGGACGCCATCGACACGGAGAAGCGAGGACGTGGCGACGTTGCTGAAGACTCCGGGGACGACCTTTGAAGCCTGGAGGTTGAAATCGAAATTCGAGATCACTCTCAATCCGACGGTGCTGCCCATCATTACGGCGGGGCTCAACGCACGACCAAGTTGCGAGATCGAAAGATTGACATCGAACTCGAGCACTTCGGAAGGGTTGATGCTGAAACGGCGATTGATGCTCTCGACGAAGTTATTCGCGGCAATCCCTCCCTGCATGCCGACCACGGTGTAGTTCGGAAGGAAAGCGACCTGTCCGCTGAGTGAGCCCCTCGGGCCGATGGAGAGAGGGATCCCACTCCGATTTCGCAGAGTCAATCGGTAGCGAAGCGGCACGAATGGCCCGATGGGATCAGCCACGGGTTCGATGAGCATCGAATAGGCCCGTTCCCTGTTGAGCAGGATCCTGTCGACGGCGGAGGGGATCTGCGCAATCGCGAAGGACAGTCGATCGGCGGCCTCACTCCGAGGGATCTTCGTCTTGAGCACCGACTCAAGTCGATTGCGCGCCCAGATTCCGACGAGTGACCCCGGCGAATCATCGACGATCCTCAACCAGATGCGCGCGGCGCTCTTCATGTTGCCGAGTCGTTCGTTGGCGAGCGAGAGACAAAGCAACGCCAGCACGTCCTGGTCATCTTCGGTGATCGAACCCAGTGTCTGGAGCGCGCCGGCATAGTTCCCTCCGGCGAATTCCTTCCAACTCTCGAACGTGGAAGACTGCGAAACGGTCGGCTCGATGAATCGAGACAACTCATCGATGAGCAGCGTCATGAATTCGGCGTCTTCACCCTGCCAGGCGGCGAAGGCGATCATCTCGGTCAGCTCTTCGGATCTGGCGAGAGCAGCCTGCGGGTCATCGAGCGGATCGACGGGCTGGGACTCGAGAGAGAGCACATAGGCGACCAGTGTGTCGTCCACGAAAGTGCGATGCTTCTGCTGATCATCCGATTCCATGAACATCACGGACTGCAGGAGAGCCATCGATGGATCCACGGGGACGGTCAGCTCCTGAAGCTCGGCATCGGAGAGCGTGGGATCGTCGGCCTTCGCCTTCAATTGGGCCTGCTTCTTGAGCCATAGCGAGAGCTGGCCCAGAACCCGTTCGGATTCCTCGATGCGACCGGCACCCCAGAGGGCCCTGGCCTGAAGAAGGGCATACTCACTGAGGTCCATTCCACGGGACTGCACACTGGAACGTGCAAGTCCGATCATCCGGGCCGCACCGCTGAAGTCCCCGGCATCGAGTGCGAGCGCTCCGATCTGAGCGGCGAAGATCGCATCGAGCGGATTTGCGATCAGGGCCGCGATCAACAGCTCGACCTTGGCCTCAGGGTCGGAGGAATCGATGTAGCCGGCGAATTCACTGGTGGCATCGGGAAAATAGGGATCGAGTTCGATCGCGAAGGCGAGGTACTCGAGATACCCCTCGGTGTCTCCGGTGCGGTACAGAAGCTTTGCGAGTTTCAGTGCCAGACGTGCGGCGACCTCGTTGCCTATCAACGTGATGCTCGAGGGCTCGAGAAGAACCTGATACGCACGAACACGCGCCTCCTGAGTCTGCTTCTCACCGATCAGGAAGAGCAGACGCTGAAGCCTCGTCACTTCATCATCAGGATCGAGTCGGCTGATCGCCTCGAAGGCTCTCAGCTTCTCGGCATCGACCAGATCGTCGTCGGGATCCATCAAGCCAAGAGTCTGGAGGTAGAGCTGCCAAGCCGGAAGCGAGTTTGGATCCAGCTCGATGGCATGCTGCGCGAGAATCTCCAGAACACCAATGTGGAACAGACGTGTGGCCTGCCGGCTGTTGCCCGAACCAACCAGATTCGACGCCTGGATGAAGAAGTCACTGAGGAGCTCATTGACCTCCGGAGGCGTTTCCATCGCCTTCACCAACGCAGGATCGAACGCCGGTGTCGAATCGACATCCGAGCTCTGGGCGCTGACCATCGAACCGGCAGAGAGGGTCAGAAACACCGAGAGTGCGGTTTGACGGATCATTTTCACCCAAATCAGCTCGAAAACGGACATATTGTTGTTGTTCCATCCAGTGAGACGGTGCGATTGGTGAAATACGTGAAAACGACCCTGCAAGGTCGATTTCAAGTCTACCCGCACTCGTTGACAATCGTAAGCCCGCCACAGTAGTTTCACCTCCTCGAGAAACGCTAGAATGTCGCTTTGAGAACGACTGAGCCATACAGCCTCACCGGCTGTCTCCAGACCCGCCCAGGCACTTACATGAATCGGATCCAAAAGAAGATGATGAACGAACGAAAGACCATCCTGACTTGCCTGGCTGCATTTCTCGCGATCTTCATAATCCAGAATCGGATGGCCGAAGCCCAGGACGTGACCTCGTTCAGCCGAACGACGAGTCCTCTCACCGCCGACCAGACGAGAAAACTCGAGACCTTCGTCGAATCCAAGGTGACTCAGCTCGGCTCGGATGCACCGCAGACCGTCGTCGACGCTCGAAAGAGCCTGATCGCACCACTTCTTCGAGCAGGTACGAGCAACGTCTTCCGCGAGGCATTTGGAAAGGCCTTCATCTCCAGTACGGCGAGCATGATGAAGGACGCTCAGCCGACACCCACTTTCAATCTCGCCAACGTCTTTCAAGTGCTGGCCTTCATCCGGACCGGTGAGACCAACGTGACGCTCGCGCGCATGCTCGAGGACGTCGAAGGAAACGACAGTCAGGCGGATGCACGCCGAAACGCGGCCGCATCGATGCTGGCGATCTCCCTGAAGACGACGTCACCCGATCTGATCAGACCACGGCAGTACAACACGATCATGCGCTCGATTCTGACAGCCGTGAACGAAGCGGGCCGATGGTCCGTCCTCCAGCGGGAGTTCGAAGCGATGGGAGCGATCACATCCAACCGGAACATCCCCGACGACATCCGCAAGAAGGCGCTGGAGAACGAAGTCCGGATCCTCGAACAGACCCTTGCAAGACTTACTTCATCCGAGTCCGGCGACCTTTCGAGGGCCGTCGCACCCATGATCCTCGCGCTTCGTTCGCAGTTCATCGGCCTGACCGGAAACATGAGACAGACCTTCCAGGCCACGCTCGCCCCGGCACTCAAGCTCGTGGTACGCACCGCGGATGCGAACTGGGAGAACATCCAGAAGGACATGACCACCCGATCCAATTTCACCATCGCGCTGCAACAATCGATGGTGCTTCATCGTCTCACCAGCGGGGTGACCGATCCCAACATGGAGAAGACGGTCACTGCCTGGGAATCAGGCGATCGACTTGCATTCCAGAAATCGGCCGCGGAATGGCTGAAGTGATCCCGGGCACCCCGGCCCGATCACTCTGGAAACGTCCCATTCAAAAGACATGACGCTCACCGAGGACGCCTCTGATGTATTCTGAGAGGCCATGTCCAAGTTGCTGCTGCCATTCATTCTGCTCTTCCTTGCAGTGATCGTCGCGATGAGTCTCGACCGGAGACTGCCACGAGCGGATGTCGTGGTGGCCCAGACGACGGACTGCTTCACGCTCGATCCTCAACGAATGAGCTACATGCAGGACCTGAGAATGGCACGTTCGCTCTACGAAGGTCTGGTACGGATCGACGGTTTCGATGGCAGCATCGTGCCTGCCGTGGCGGAGAGCTGGACGACGTCCGAGGATGGTCGCCTCTGGACCTTCACCCTCAGAAAAGACGCAAGGTGGAGCACTGGCGACTCCGTCACCGCGGGTGATTTCGTAAAGGGCTGGCAGAGAGCCATGCTGCCCGACCTCGCCGCCGATTATTCAAGCATGTTCTTCGTGATCGACGGAGCCGCTGAATTCTTCAAGGAACGAGCAGCGGCCACTGACGCCTATGCGCTCCTGGAGGAACCCACGCCGGCCAAGGCCGAGGAGCTCTTCGCGGAGACCATGCGACGATTCGACGAGACGGTCGGTCTCAAGGCGATCGACGATCACACGCTCGAAGTCCGCCTGAAGGAGCCGCTCGCCTACTTTCTGGATCTCTGCGCCTTCGGCGTGTTCTCCCCGGTCCACCAGACCACCCTCGAAGCGTTCAGCAGGCTCGAACCATCAAGCGGCCTGCTGCGACAGGACCACGACTGGACCAGACCCGAAAACCTCGCATGCAACGGCCCCTACATTCTCACGAGAAGACGCTTCAAGCGAGACATCCGACTTGAACTCAATCCTCACTATTGGAACAAGGATGCGGTTGCCAGCGAAACCGTCGAAATCCGGATCATCGGAGACCCCAACACGTCGATCCTGGCCTTCGAAGCTGGGACCGTCGACTGGGTCATCGATGTCCAGGCGGAATACAAGGCCGAGATGGCGGCCGAGGTGGCGAACTATCTCGAACGCCATGAGAACGCCATTCAACGACAACGTGACGAAGGACGCCCCACCGACGAGATACTCGCCGCGCTTCCCGTTCCGGGGGAGAATGAAAGACGCAACCTCCATCCGGTCCCCGCATTCGGAACGTTCTTTTTCAGTTTCAACTGCAGGCCGATGCTGGTCGATGGTCGCCCCAATCCCCTTTCGGATCCGGCCGTGCGACGTGCGCTCGCCATGGCGATCGACAAGGAGAAGATCGTGGATCTCGTCCTCAGGACGGGAGAGAAGATCGCGGGAAGCCTGGTCCCGGCGGACTCGATCGTCGGGTACACCCCGCCCGAAGGACTCGCGTTCGATCCGGAGGGTGCACGGAAGGAATTGAGCGCGGCGGGTTGGAAGGACCGGGATGGTGATGGGTACGTCGAGAACGAAGCAGGCGAGCGATTCCCCAGCATCGATCTTCTCTACACCCTGCAGATGCCCAGGTATCGTGACATGGCGTTGACCATGCGGGACATGTGGGGGACGAATCTGGGGATCGAGTCGACTCTGAGAGCCAAGGACACGAAGGCGTACCGCGAGGATCTGTCCAAGGGATCCTTCATGGTGGCCAGAGGTGGATGGTACGGAGACTACGGCGATCCCATGACCTTCCTCGAACTCTCTGAAAGCGAGAACGGGAACAACGATCGGAAATTCAGTGATCCTCACTACGACGCCCTGCTCGCCGAGGCGGCATCAGAACTGTCGCCGACACGACGGCTGGAATTGCTGCATGAGGCGGAACGAATCCTGATTCAGGAAGCGATGCCGATCCTTCCCATGTATCACTACAGCACGACCTACATGTATGACCCGACGAACCTGAGAGGGATCTCCCGTCATCCGCGTCTGGAACAGAACTACTGGGCGCTCGAAATGATCACCCCGGAAACACGAGCAGACCCAGAAGGCTCGTGATCCTCCAGGAACCTGCGAGCACGACGCGCAGGGACTCGGACCTGATCCGCTCGGGATCAAGGAGGATCAGAGGGAATGCCCCACACATCCCCCCAAGGATGAAACCTTCGAATCCAGCGACTCCGAAGGGCAGCGCCGCGAGCGGAAGCAAGAAGAGCAGCACGCAGGCGGTTCGGAACGACGTACTCGATGAACGTACGGCGAACGTCCTTCGGTTGTAGAACTCGTCGGCGAATCGATCCCGGCGATCCAGCCAGATCGAATCAAGCAGCAGTAATGGAAGCCCCATGAGGACCAGCCCGAAGAAGGCCCGCGAACCAGGCAACCCCTCGCCCGGCGATGGTTGAGCAACTGCCACCAGCACTCCGCCAAAAAACCACGCCAGTGAGATCGAGACCGGCTTGAGTCGTGCCAGATCCTTGAGCGAAACAGGTGCATGCGAGGGCCGTGAAAAAAACGCGAGCACGGGAAGGACGTAACTCAGGGCGAGCATTCCAAGGATGCCGAAACACACGAGTACCCATGCCCGCGCACCGACGAGCAGCAGAGTCACACCGGTCACGACCAGCAGGATCACGCTCGAAAGGAGTGCGGGCATGCGCCACGATCTGTAGAGCTTCGCACGACGAGGCTGGCTGATCATGTCCTCACGATCAGCACCGCGGGCGCTGTCGAAGAGATGGATCGCGAGGATTCCCGTCACGGATGCCAGCAGCATTCCCGAGGAAGGAACTGCGCCGACCAGAAGCAATGAGACAGCGGACACGAAACATGCACCGGAGAGTGCCATGAACAGCTGTGAATGAACCAGGAGATCACCGATGAATCGACTTCTCACGAATCAGAGCTCCTGATCGCAACATCAACGGATCGTGCCGGGTGTACCATGAGAGGTGTCATGATGTCGCTCATTGCTCGAAGACTGATTCAACTGCCCTTCATCGTACTCGCGGTGTATACGATAACGTTCATGCTGGCGTGGTTGATTCCGGGCAACCCCCTCGACAATCCGGATGGCAGACGCCCGCCACCTGAAGTGGTGGAAGCGATGAAGAAACAATACAACCTCGACGATCCGTTCAGCTTCTATTTCTCATATCTGGGAGACGCGACCGGGGTCTCGTGGCTTCTGGGGGATGCGCAGGAACCCTTCGACCTGGGTCCCAGTCTGAAACAGCCCGACCTTTCGGTGAACGAAATCCTCTGGACGGGAATGCCGGTCTCGATCGAACTCGGCTTCAGTGCCATTCTGATCGCCACCCTGCTGGGACTCGGGTCCGGCGTGGTGGGCGGCCTTCGACCCAATTCGGCATCGGATCTGAGTACCCAGTCGATCGCACTCATCGGTATCAGCCTGCCATCGTTCGTGGTGGGCACGTTTCTTCTCATCGTATTCGGCGCATGGCTCAAGTGGTTTCCGATCGCTGACTGGGGGCGACCGATCGATCTGGTACTGCCCGCGCTCACGTTGTCGCTGCCATTCGCCGCCTACATCTCGAGGCTGGTTCGATTCGGGATGCTTGAACAGATGTCGACGGACCACATCAGAACCGCCCGAGCCAAGGGGCTTGGCGACAGGGCCATCGCGATGAGACACGCGTTGAAGAATGCATTTCTGCCCGTGCTGAGCTATCTCGGTCCTGCAGCGGCGATCGCACTCACCGGATCATTCGTGGTCGAGAAGGTCTTCAGCGTGCCCGGCATAGGACAGCACTTCGTGGAAGGCGTGCTCTCGAAGGATCTCACGCTGATCATGGGCGTGGTACTCGTCTACTCGACGCTGCTGGTTCTGTTCAACCTCGCAGTCGACGTGCTCTACAGCTGGGTCGATCCCAGAATCAAGATGTCTTGAGAGAAGTCGTCTCGGTCGACTGAACTTCGGCAAGTTGCGACAAACGATTTCGAATCATTCCGATCAGCCGCTGCTCATAGGCGGTGTCACGCCTAAGAGGCGTCCATCGACTCAGGTCGACGGTGGCGCCTGACTCGAGTTCCAATCGATCCGGCGCCAGAGGATCACTGCTGAAGGAAAGCTGGGAGCGGGACCATGTCCCATTTCGAAGGCCGGGTGTGAACGCTCGCTCGATGTAGACCCAGACCCGCAGCTCGAGCGGCCCGTCATAGGTACGAACATCAAAGATGCCGTCAGCGGACGATCCGGGCAGAGGCGCACCATCGAGCACGCTGGGATCAACGAGCGCGGGGGCGACGAAGCTCGCCGGGACGAATTCGAATCGAGCACGTCGGCGCTGCAGAGCGATCGTGTTCTCGAGCGCCTGGTTGAAATCAGCATTGTCCTGGCGCCATGGTTCGAGAAGGGATCCACACAAGCGAGGAGCGGTTTCAACCAGACCACCGGCACGGTCTCTCACCGTGGCGGGCATCCCGGAGTCCGAGGCGACCCGAATCACCTCTTCGAAGCAGGCGTCATACTGAAGCCCTTGAAGCGAGAGGGAGGAGCCGGGGGTCGTCTTGACCCCGCTCCCACAGCCTGCAAGCGCTGAAATGAACGCCAGGAGACACCCGATTCGCAGAGCCGAAAGAAGCCCTCTCGAGGAGCCTCCAAGGGGTCCTGGGGCCGAAAAATCGGGAAGGATGCGCCATGACGATGAGATTCTCATGAAAACAGTCTATCGGACTTCGGGTGTCACCACGGGGGGTCAGGCCGATCTCGTTTTCGGCATCCAATAACTTCCGAAACAGATGCTTGACCTCGGGCCTCGCTGATCTACCCTTAAGAAGTCCTCACCCCACCACTCGAGGATTGTTGCTCGACCGAAAAGAATAGCCCTGAGGCCCTCCAAGAGGGTTTCCAGCTCCGAATGAGTTTCGGATCATTCTTTTGGCATGGAGCTTCATGCCTTTGATCAAATGGACGAAATACAGAGCACGATGACACTCATTCGAAGCAGCCATACGAAGAAGAAAGTCCGACTTGGACGATGGTTGGTCGCGTGCGGTGTGATGACGACCCTAACCACGGGACTGCTCATCGCAAGCGGAGATGAAACCGGACAGATTCAACTCCAGACGGAGACGGCGGCCTTCTTCGGCCCCGGTACTCAGCCGAACACCGATTACATCGAATTCAAACCTCTCCTGGGATCGTCGAACTGCACGTATTGCCATTCGGATTTCAGCCTGGAGACCGCGCCTTATGACACCTGGGTCGTCAGCATGATGGGTCAGTCCGCGCGTGACCCGGTGTGGCACGCCGCACTCTCCATCGCGAATCAGGATGCCACCAATGGCGGTGAGACCTGCATTCGTTGCCACGCACCACGAGGCTGGCTCAATGGGAAATCAGAAGATGGCCTGATCGATGACTTCGATGGCGATGACTATGACGGCATCAACTGCCATTTCTGCCACAGATCGGTCAACCCTGTCTACGGTGCCGACAGTGCTGTCGGCTATCCGGAGGGCGGCCTGCTTGATCCGGACCTGCCCATCCTTCAAGCCCTCGAAGCTGAAGGTAACACCACCGAATACGTCGGCAACAACACGATGGTCATCGACCCCTCCGACCATCGCCGTGGCCCCTACAGCGATGTACCGGAGGGCTTCCATGGAATCCACGGCAGTGACGGCTACGGCAACTTCGTCTACCTGATCACCTCCCCGTACCACAAGCAGAGTTCGTTCTGCGGTGAATGTCACGACGTGAGCAACCCGCTGTACGAGTACGACGCGAAGAGCGGCAAGCATGAACTGACCGACACCACCCAACCGCACCCGACCTCCAACCCGATGCACATGTATCCGGAACAGAGGACCTACAGCGAATGGCTGGTCAGCGATTTCGCAAGCGGCGGAGTCGTCTTCGAGGATGACCGTTTCGGTGGGGCACACCCGACGGGAATCATGGAGAGCTGTCAGGACTGCCACATGCCGAAACAGGTCGGTGCAGGCTGCGCCTTCATGGACAACGAAGAGGCGCATCGCCCGGACATCGGCCAGCATTCCTTCGCTGGCGCGAACACCTGGGTCATCGAAGCCATCAGGACCCAGCAAGGCGACGACGCCAACAACATGGGTCTGACCGAGGAACGCGTGCTTGCCGCGAAGGCACGCAACATCCAGATGCTCAAGGATGCCTCGGACATGGAGTTGACGGTGGACGCCTCGAACAAGCTCAATGTGAGAATCATCAATCAGACGGGCCACAAACTGCCCACGGGCTACCCGGAAGGCCGAAGGATCTGGATCAACGTCAAATTCTTCGACGAGAATGACGAGGAGATTCTCGACGAAGAATCAGGAAGATACGACTACACCCTCGCCTCACTTGAGGACGCCGAGAACACCAAGATCTACGAAATGAAGGCAGGCCTGGATTCCGACCTCGCCGCGCTCACCAATCTTCCCGAAGGCGAGTCATTCCACCTCGCGTTGAACAACACCACCATCTTCGACAATCGCATACCCCCACGCGGTGCGACGAATGCGGAACTTGAAGCGGTGCGAGCGGAGCCGGTCGGGTACGCCTACGTCGACGGGCAGTACTGGGATGACACGAAGTACGACATTCCCGCCGCAGCCAAGAGCGCGGTGGCGAAGCTCTTCTACCAGACCACGACACGTGAATACATCGAGTTCCTTGAAGCCAATTCACAGGATGGCACGGGCGCGATCGCGAAACAGCTCTGGGATGACCACGGAAAGAGCGCACCCGTCGAGATGGATTCACAGATGATCGAAATCGGATCGAGCCTGCCGGGTGACATCAACGGGGACGGAAGCGTCGACGGGATCGACCTCGCTCTGCTCCTGAGTTCCTGGGGCACTTCGAACGAAGACGCCGACATCAACGGGGATGGAACCGTCGACGGCATGGACCTGTCCCTGGTGCTGGCTTCCTGGGGCATGTGACCGGAAGGTCGGGCCCGCAAGGGTTGCCCCCCTGTTCAGCTGTTCCCTGCAAGCCTTCGAACCGTCATCATGAAGCTGCGCTTCATGGAGACATGGATCGCGAAGACCACCCCGGCATAAGCACATGACGCAATGAGTGCGCCGATCGCGAGCGCGATGCGCGAGCCGTTCACGTTCCCATCGGTGCCCATGCTTGCAGAGAGAAAGTCAGCTGGACTGACGCCCGCAAGGACGAGATTGATGGGGCTCAGCGCGGCGAGAAACGCACCCACGACTTCGATCGACGTTCCGGCATTCACGCCACAGAGCCCGAGCACGAACAACACCATGACCAGGATCATGAGAGCCGAGGTCACCGAACCGATGGTGCTCCGACTTCGCAGAGACCATTGCAGACCGACCATCACGCACATCGCGGTGCAACTGACGAGGACGAACGGAAAGAGCAGGGCTGTTTCGGGAAGAATCAATGGAAGGGTCACGGCCTTCGTCCCCACGTTTGAGATGACCTCGAACCTCGAGGGGAAGAAAAGCACCAGCCCCGCCATGACGGCCAATGACGCGACGGGGACGAACAGCATCGAGGCGAGTCCCTGGATCAGACCGCGAAGCTTCCCGGCCAGGTAGGGTCCGGGCTGGATCGGCGTGGTGAGGATCAGATCCAACGTCCCATCCTCTCGCTCTCGACTCACCGCGGTCGCGCTGAGATTGAGTGCCGTGAGCAGAATGATCACGGTCTCGACCGTAAGAATCGAAAGAAGAAGAAGCCGGAACAGCGACACGTCGATGGCCCCGGACAGGAACAGACCGATCGGCAGAAGCAGCCCGATGACACCGAACCCGATGAAAAAGAGGCGGCCGAGTCTCGGCCCGAAAGCACGCGAGCGGCAATCCCGCTCCCACCAGGCGATCGGGTTGTCACCGACGACTCTGGGCGCTCGAACATCACCAGGCGCGATGAACGAGGGAAGGATGCGACTGATCAACGACTTCTGACTCGAGCGGGAACCGATGAGGCGAACGCGGAAGGTCGAGAAGAGCATCAAACCGAAGGTGATCAGAAAACACAGTGAATAGAAGATCCCCACGGGCTGCAGAAGCCAGAAGGACATGAAGGAGCCGGTTCCGAGGGGAGCGTTCGCGGTGTAGCTCTTGGACAGGAGCACGGACTCAAGTGCCAGGAAGGGGTTGAGGGGAGTCATGATCGTCGTGCCCTGCGCGAGTGAACCCAGGGCGATCGGGGCTCGAAGCTGGCCATCGATCAGCCAGGTCACGGCCAGATAGAAGACGACTGCGACGTAGAAGAGAAAGACGGCTCGCCGCCCCGCGGTGCGGGTCACACTGAGCGTGATGGCGATCGCCCCAACGATGAGCGCACTGGCCACCGAAATTCCCAGCGCCGTGAAGATCGACGTCCCCGGGACGCCTCCGAAGAACTGTGTCACCAGAAAGATCGGGAGGGTCGAGAGAAGCAGCGAAAAGATGAAGAACAGCCTGCCCAGAAGGTTTCCAATGACGATCTGAAAGGCGTTCAAGGGGGATGTCAGCAGGATGTCCCAGGTCTGGCCGTTGGCTTCCTGGGTGATGGCACCCGACATGAAGACCGGCGTGAGCAGGCAGATGAGGAAGACCTGGCCGAAACTGATGATGGTGAATGCCTGTGCACCACGCTGGGCCATCGCCCGAAGTGTCCCACTTTCACCCAGAAGCGCGATCAGGAAGATCGTCATCAGGATCACCAGATAGGCGGTTCGAATGGCGAGATGACTTTCGCGACGGGACCCGGTCACCGCCAAGCGGGTGCAGATCGGATTGGTAGGTCCGAATCGAAAGAACCATTTGAGGACATGAGGCACGAGATCACCCCGCAAGGGCTCTGAAGGGGTGCGAATCCCTTCGGTTGGTTGACAGCCCGAAGGGCAGCTACGTAGGCTCTGAGCATACGGTCTTCGCCCACCATAGGGGTGGAAGAAGACATTCACGGAAGTCTCCCGGTGTATCACCGGAGTGAAAACCGATCATTCGGCCAGGGATCCACAGGATGACCACGCCGACAGCGAAGCCTTCAAGGCTCCTGGGACAGAGCACTGTAAGTCCCTTGTAATGCGCTGCATAGATTGAATTTGAATCATTTTTCGAACGCGCTTGGACCTCGAAACTCACAGAAGGACCCCCTGAGACCAGACCTCGCAAACAACGCACCCTTCAAGAGGGCAGGCAGCCGCAGCGAGCTATCCGGTGACATCGCGCAGGATGAATCCATCCGATCCGATATGGATCGTTGAAATGATTTGAACACTCCTTTGATCCGTATCCGGTCATCACTCGGAACGGTGCTGTTGCATCGTCGCCTTAGAACTGGACCGAACAATGCTGATTCAGCTCCTGACAAGATCGACGACCACAGTGTCCGCAGGCCTCGACATCGCTGGCCCGTGGGATGCGATATTCATCCTTCTGGGCCTTCTCTTCGGTGCGCTTGCAGGTGTCACCATCCATGTCCTCGTCACGAAGAGGAACATCACCAGTGCCAGACTCGAAGCAATTCAGATTCTCGAGGAAGCCAGAAAAGAGGCCGAAGCCAAGGCCAGCCGAATTGAGCTGGAGTCGGAGAAGAAAGCCACGTCTTTGAGACGATCTCTTGATGAGGAATCACGGGAGGCGATGACGGAGATCAAGAAGAACCAGGAACGGGTCTCCAAACGCGAAGATGTCATCGACAAGAGATTCGCGGATCTCGATCGACGTGAGTCCAAGGTCGAGACAAAGGAGAATGAACTCCAGACCACCATGAAACGGGCACAGGATCAGGAACACGAGTTCACGAAGACACGTCTGAAACTGACGGAAAAGCTCGAGGCGGTGTCTCAGATGTCCAGGGAAGATGCCGTGAGCGCCTACATGGATGAGATCCGGGAGGATGCGGCACATGAAGCGAACCATCTCTCACGACAAATTCTCGAGGATGCGGAACAGAACGCACAAACACAAGCGCGAGAGATCACGCTGATGGCGATTCAACGTTTCGCCGCGGAGAACGTCTCGGAATCGACCGTGCGATCGGTGAAGATACCCTCCGACGATCTCAAGGGAAGAGTCATCGGCCGGGAAGGCCGCAACATCAGAGCGATCGAGAAATCGACTGGTGCCGACATCCTCGTCGATGACACACCGGGAGTCATCAGTGTCTCCTGCTTCGATCCAATCAGAAGGACCATCGCCGCGGATGCCTTGCAGAAGCTCGTGACCGATGGTCGGGTCCACCCGTCACGAATCGAGGAACTCGTTTCCCAATCCAGAAGGGACATCGAGGAACGGATTCGAAAAGCAGGCAAGGATGCGATCGTCGAAGCGAACATCAGGGGCTTGCACGGCAAGATCGTCGAGGCCATGGGCAAGCTTCACTTCCGTACGAGTTACGGGCAGAACGTCCTTCGCCACTCGATCGAAGTCGCCTACATCGCACAGGTCATCGCCGATCAACTCGGACTGGATGGCAACATCGCCCGTCGAGCCGGATTTCTCCATGACATCGGAAAGGCCATGGACCACGACATCGAAGGCGGCCATCCTGCGATCGGCATGGAATTCGCCAAGAAGTTCGGTGAGACCTCGGAGGAGGTTCTGAATGCGATCGGCGGGCACCACAACGACATTCCATCGACGACTCCGTACACGCCCATCGTCATGGCGGCGGACGCCGTGTCCGGAGCGCGCCCCGGCGCGAGACGTGAATCGATGGAACTGTACGTGAAACGGCTCGAACAGCTCGAGGGGATCGCACGATCCCATGGTCCGGTCCGCGAGGCATATGCGGTCCAGGCGGGCAGAGAAGTCAGAGTGATCGTCGATGCAGCATCCGCGGACGATGATGCGACCTTCGCGATTGCGAAGGACATCGCCAAGCGCATCGAAGAAGAGATGACATTCCCGGGCGAGATCAAGGTGACGGTGCTTCGTGAGGTTCGAGCCGAAGCTGCGGCTCGATGATGCTCCAGGAAACGCTTGATGACCTCGATGAAGGACCTGCGACCCGTGAAAGAGGTCCGGAAGCATGATTTTGGTCCTGCGTGATGTTTGGGATGGGGTTCCAGGAACGAATCGACTGACGCCCTCGCTCCCATGATGCCGGAGAATGCGTGCTTGCCCGGAAGACTCTCAACCAGAACACTCCACGCGGGTAGACCAGTGAACAGCAACGAACACAATGATGGAGACGACCCCATGCGAAACCTGAAGACATCCCTCCTGCTTTCATGCCTTGCCATCACCGGGCTGACGAACATCGCCCTTGCCGGCAACGATTCGATGGTGGAAACGAGTGCCGAGAACGGCATCTCACTGACCGTCTATTCGTCGGCTGATCCTGCGGATTTCGACCCCCAGAGGTTCATCGCACAACAACGAGGCGGTCGGAACTCCAGTGCGGCGTGGTCGGTACCAGGCTTCGGTCTGGTCCGAGAAACCAGAACGGTCACGATCGAGAAGGGACTTGGCGAACTTCGGTTCACGGATGTCGCCGCGTTCATAGACCCCACCACCGTGGGTTTCAGAGACGTCGATGGAAAGGGAACCAGAGTCCTTGAACAGAATTTCGAGTTCGATCTGGTCAGCGCGAGCAAGCTCCTGGAGAAGTACATCGACCGCAAGGTGAAAGTCACCTTCGGCGACAGGAAGCATGAGGGCACGCTTCTCTCGAGCTCCTCGGACAGCATCGTGCTTGCTCGAGAGGGTGGAGGAATCGAGATACTCACCATGGAGGGTGCCGCGATCACGACCGAGGAGGATCTTCCCGAGGGACTGATCACCCGACCGACGCTGGTCTGGAAGGTGTTCTCACCACTCGGCGGAGACCGAAGAATCGAGACCACCTATGAAACGGCCGGGCTCACCTGGCGAGCCGACTACAACCTGGTGATCAACGAGGATTCGACCAAGGCCGACATCACAGCTTGGGTGAGTCTGATGAATCTTTCGGGCATGGCATACGGGGACGCCTCACTCAAGCTGATCGCGGGCGACGTGCAGAGAGTACGATCCACACAGAAGAGGATGCGATCGGAAATGCTTGCCGCCAGTCCGAGAGGCATGGCGATGGAAGATGGTTTCACGGAGGAGTCCTTCTTCGAATACCACCTGTACACACTGCCCAGAAAAACTGATGTGAAATCGAACGGCACGCAGCAGATCACGCTGTTTCCGCAGGTCGCCGGATTTCCGATCGAGAAGGAACTGGTCTACACCCCCAGTCGGTACTACGGATATGGGGACCCGAGAACGCAACCCGGATTCAACAACGGCGCGAGTGACGACGTCAAGGTGTTCGTGACCTTTCTCAACGACCGGGAAAGCGGTCTGGGCATGCCGCTGCCAGCGGGCAAGGTCCGGAGCTACATGAAGAACCCCAATGACGGAGCCCTTGAATTCATCGGTGAGGACATGATCGACCACACACCGCGCAATGAAAGAATCCGCCTCGGACTCGGCAATTCATTCGATGTCGTTGGTGAGAGAACCCGGACGGATTTCAAGTCGAACATCGCTCAGAAGACGATGACCGAAAGTTTCACGATCGAACTTCGAAACCAGAAGGACGTCACGCAGAAGGTGATCGTTCGTGAAAGCATGGCACGAGCCAAGGGGTGGCGCATCACGGAATCAAACATCGATGGCAGGAAGGCCAACAGCCACATGATGGAATGGATTCTCGAGGTTCCCGCTGAGAGCAGTCGAAGAATCGAATACACCGTGCGATACGACTGGTAAACATGCAGACCATCAGTGAAATCAGAGAGATCCTCAATGAGCGAGGACTTCATCCCAAGCATCGGATGGGTCAGAATTTTCTGCACGATCAGAATCAACTCCGTCGCCTGCTCGATGCTTCCAAGGTCGGTCCCGGCGACCTCGTTCTCGAGGTCGGTCCCGGCACGGGCACGCTGACCGAGGCTCTTCTCGAAAAGGAGTGCGAGGTCATCGCCTCGGAACTCGACAAGGACATGGGTGACATCATCGAGAGCCGTCTTGGTTCGCGGTTGACCCTGGTTCGAGGCGACTGCCTCGATGGCCCCAGAGCCTTCTCACAAGACGTGCTTTCGGCTCTGAACGACCGATCCTTTCGTCTGGTGGCGAACCTGCCCTATGGCGCGGCTAGCCCGATCATGTCACTGCTCGCCGCGATGCCGCAGTGCCTTGGTCAGTTCGTCACGATCCAGAAGGAGGTCGGTGATCGCCTGCTCGCCCGCCCGGGAACGCGACAGTACGGCCCGTTGACGGTCTTCGTCAGGGCCTTCGCGGATGTTCGATCGATCGGAACACTCAGTCCGAACTGCTTCTGGCCGGCACCGAAGGTCGAGAGCATCATGATCGAGATCCTGCCTCGAACCGAAGCCATGGATGTCACGGAGCATGATCTGGGCAAGACGATTCACCTCGTCTTTTCCAAGCGGAGGAAGCAGCTTGGGACGATTCTTGGACGGAAGGAGCCACTTCCGAATGGAATAGACCCAAGCAGGCGACCGGACTCCCTCGAAATCGAGGAGATCCTGACTCTTGCGAGGCATCTGTCGGAGACGGGACGTTTCGAGGATGCTTCGAATTGAGGCGGGAATCGTTTGAAGACCAGCGAGTCCTCAGGCCCTCACGCGGCGATAAATCATGCGAAGACGATTGCCGGGTTCGATGAATTCGAGCAGACTCATGTATTCACGCATGAGGAGAAGTCCGCGTCCCGAAGGCACTTCCAGGTTCGCCTCATCCGTGGGGTCGGGAACCGAGGAGATGTCGAAACCGGGGCCTTGGTCCCCCACTTCGAACGAGGCACTCTCGGAATCGATGCGGCACATGAAGGTGACGATCTTGCTCGCATCGCGCTGATTCCCGTGGCGATACGCATTCACAAGGGCTTCCTCGACCGCAAGTCGGACGGCGAAGACTCCCTCCCGGGGATACTCACGGGCATGAAGCGCCTCGGCGATCTCCGTCTGAAGACGCTCGATGTCCAGATCGTGATACGGAAGACTCGTGCTCTTCTCGAAGAAGTCCTGTTGATCTGATTGTGTCGATGCCATCCGAACGCCTCGCATGTGACTGTGAAAGCCTTCATTGGCATGAAGACTGCAGGCCCGCTCTCAAGATTGTTCAGCTGAAACTCTTCAACGCTTCATCAGAGGTCTCGAAGATGGGGAAGATCTTGTCGAGCTTGGTGATTGCGAAGACTTCACGGATCTGTGAATCGATCTCACTCAGACAGAGTGTGCCATCCTTGCCCTTCACACGGTTGTTGACCGTGATCAACGCACCGAGCGCAGCGGACGAGAGGTGTTCCACGTTTCCGAATCTCATCACGATCCTTGGCGTGGCATCCTCGTCGATCACGGCACACATCTCATCGGAGATCTGCTGGATGTTCGATTCATCGAGGATCTTGTTCTGGGTGAACTCGACCTGAGTGATTTCGCCCTCACGAGTGATTCGAAGCTGGGACGCCTTGGCGGACATAGGTGGGTTCCATTCGCTGGATGACTTGAGTTCGAGGGGATCCACGGGGAAGCGATCCGGTTCCTGACCTGTAGAAGCGTAGAGTCGCATCTTGGTGGATGCAACCGGCCCCCCGCCACAAGGTGACGAGGGGCCGGAAAAAGTTCGAAACATGTCGGCTGGATCAGAAGCCGCTGTAGCCGCTTCCGGTTCCGAGCTGCTCTGAGAGTCCCGGGAAGAGCTCATCCTCGTTCTCACGCTGGATGATGATCTCGGGCCTGATCAGAAGAAGCATGGTCATTTCTTCCTTGCTGGTGAGTCGGTTGGTGAAGAATCGGTTCACGACCGGGATCTTCGAAAGGACTGGCACACCGGCTTCGATTTCGACCTCGGTCACGGTTCGCTGACCACCCAGAAGGATGGTTCCCTTGTCGGGGACCGAAACGGTGGTTCGGATCTGCGTACCCTGAAGACGGGGAAGCTGGATCACACCGAAGAAGTTCGCAGCACGACCACCACCAAGACCACCGCCACCAGCTGCACCGGTGACAGGCACGTCTTCGAATTCGACGTTCTGGTTGAGGTTGAAGCTGACGGTCATGGTGACATACCGACGGTCGGCACTGATCACGCCCTCGATGTCCAGGACGAATCCGGAGTAGACCACGTTGGTGATCGGGTCGAAGGCACCGGATGCATCACCAGTGACGGGGACGAGGTCGGAGATGTAGGTGATGCCTTCCGCGACCGAGATCCAGGATCTCTGGCCGTTGAACAGTGTCAGACGAGGTGCGGTGAGCACCGAGTTTCGTTGATCAGCCTGGTTGGCTTCGATCAGAAGGTCGACCTGGATGTCA